>CETG01024861.1_pt1 | contig 72402 bp, 66 predicted proteins | sample 361471 | NCBI WGS metagenome assembly CETG01 (sample SAMEA2622696, study PRJEB7988) | marine metagenome | isolation source: saline water (ENVO:00002010), including | reverse complement strand
AAAATATTCATTCCTTCTTCAAATCCATAAATACCAGGATTTTTTACTTGTCCATATACATATACATTTTTTTCATATTTAGGAATACTAAATGCAACAATTTTATTTACAAATTTAGATTGTGTTTGATTAATATTATCAAATAAAACATACTTTGGTTTATTAGAATACCCATATTTTGAAAGATATTTTTCATAAATAAGAATATTTTCATTTGCATTAGCTCTTAATCCACCTGCATAATTAACTAAATCTGAAATTTTATCATTTGTATCTGATTCATAGATCCCAGGACGCTTAACAGCTCCTATAATATCAATACGTGATTGCCTGGGCGGGATAAAAACAATATCATTGTCTTGCAATCTTATATCTATATTATCTGATTTACCAGAAAGAAGGAATTTGTAAAAATCAACTTTATAAGTATCATTTTCTGATCTTATAATTTGAATATTTCGAAGACTACCTGTTGTATCAATGCCTCCTACTTGTAATAATCCTGTAAGTGCAGTTGAAAAAGGGTGGATAGGATGAACACCTGGCGAACTAACTTCACCAACAAAAGTTACATTTATAGATTTTAATTGACCCAAAGAAACATCCATAAATGTACTTGGTCGCGCACCCTTCAATGTTTCGTAAACTTTTTGAAATTGTTTTACTAAATACTTCTCAGCCTCTTCTATTGTCCTTCCAGTTAGGCTTAGTTGTCCAACACGTTCTATATATACCAACCCATCACGTCCTATAGTAGCACTTTCTCTTAATTGGGTTTCACCCCAAAGTGAAATAATGATTTCATCGCCAGGGCCTAATGAGTAAGATGATGGAACAGGCAAATTATTCCATATTAATAAAGAATCTTTAGATAAAAAGAAATCATAACCAAAAAACTTTAATCCGATATCTTTAAGATCTTCAACATCTTCAAGATCAATGAGCTCCTCATCAGGCAAATCATCATAATTGTTTTGATCTAAATCTTCATTAATAATGGTTTTATTTTGATCATTTAAAAAATTTTCATATTGCTTCTTTAAACGATTAAAATCTGAAATAGATTGACCAATAATAGAATTAATCTGAAAAGATATAATAATTAAAATTAAAAATAGTTTTTTCAAAATAATACTAGGCTGTTTCATGTCTAAATCTGCAAAAAATAATAATTAATATAAACTGCTATAAAATATTTATTTCGAAATTGATATTTCAGTTAATTTTTAATAAATCCTATTTTATTAGATAGCATATTAGTTATATCACGCTCTACACCAAACCATATAACATTACCATTTCGCCATTCATTTGATACAAAACCAGCATGCTCTATCCATTCTCTTTCAAAATAAATATTAAGTTTGTAATTATTCCATTTATATCGAATATCAAGCCTTATTTCCATTTTCACTTCAGGATATCGTGAAAACAACACTCCATGACGCTCATAATTAAATGCAGGGAGTATAGTTAATTTATCATTTTGATATCCAAAATAAATATATAAATCATCTGAATCAGAACCACTGTGTGCAGCCCAACGGCGATTATCATAACTAGAATAATCATAAAAATCTCTATTATACCAATTAGGAGTTGGGCGAAATTTCCAAGTTTTTGCTAAAATTAGGTTTGTGTATTCTAGCCCGAATAAAAATGACTCATTATTAAACAGACCATATTTTCTTAGTCCAAAGATGCTTGCTGCAGCATGATCTGGATAAGTACGCAAATCGCTCAAATTTTGTCTATGATCATTTGTACCTAACTCACTATATATTTTTAACTTAGAATCAGGAAAATAAACTGAAATAAATCCTGACATAACTTGATCCCATGGATCATGCTCAGGCCAATCATCTGGATATTCTTTAATTTTAGAATCTACAAGTAATTGTTCAAAAACTATTAGAGCAGCATCCATTTGGGTAAAAGGCCTATCTGTAGGTAATCCCCCCGATAAATAGCTTCGAATTAAACCAAAAGTAATAATTGGTTTTGTATAAAATGTTAGATCCCAAATTAGAGCAGTAAAATAAGGATCTCCAATAGTCTTATCTAGTTTTGAAAAAATATAACGTATGTTGTAACCAATATTTTTAAACTTTTTTTCATTAAGTGTTCCTATCATTAAATGGGGAAACCCTGTGGTATTATTTGTCATAGTTAAAGAATTATGGAAACCTGGCCCCCACCACATATTTGCATTAGAATAACCTATTCCGACGTTATTATTGTGTATATATAATTGGGTTTCTCTTAATCCTAGACTTTGATATTTATTACCAAAATTATCTCTGACATCATTTAGCCTACTAAATATTCCTTCTCTATAAATTTCATTCACTTCTTTGTTTTGACTAGTAAAAAAATATGGTTCAAAACTGAAACTTATATTTTTTCCAGCATAAGATAAGTTTATGCTTGTAAAGGCACCAATACCCTTACCAATATATTTATTACCTATATTTTCATAGTTTGGAGAATTAGAATTGAAATAAGACTCTGCCCTAATCGATAAAGTCCATCTATTAAAATTATTATAATTAAAAATAGGCCTAATGATTAAATTAGAAAAAAATAAGGAGTCATCTTCTATATATTTTTTTTCTATTTCAAAAATATTATAAGGGTCAGCTGAAATAATATTTTGAGTTAAAATAGAATCTGTATTTAAAATAATAATTAAGGAAAATAAAAAAATATTTTTCATGCTTATTTTATTTTTTCTCTTTGGATTATAATCCATTACAAAGGATATTTAAAAGATTTATTATTGGTTTATTAAGTATATAAATTTAATCATGCAAGCTATTCTCGAAAAAATAAAAAAATTGAGATATTTATTCTATATATTTTTATCATTAATTATCTCTTTAAATATTTTGAATGCATCTGGAGGATATGATAATGGTACTTCAATTGGAAAGGGCAATTTAGGAGTTGATTTAACATGGAATCCTTTTAACTATTGGCCTAAAGGTCAATCTTATATTGTATTATCATATGGCATTACAGAAAATTTAAATATACATGGCTATTATTCAAGTCCAGCCAAAGGAACAGATAATTATTATAGTGGTTTTTTCTATCAGTTTATTAGAAATAAAAACTTAGACTTATCAACAGCTATTGGTATAAGAAAGTATATATCTTCACCCAAAACACACCTTTTTGCTCCTCAAGTACTTTATTCAATTCACACAGCTTATAATTTTACTATAGGTGGAAGTTTTGTAACGATTAGAGATGTTAATAAAAATTTTAATATTGAAGGTTCAACAATTGATATTTCTTTAATATTACCTATGTTAAATAAAAATAAAGTGTCGTTTGGAATATATTCTATAGATTTTGTACTTGGAGTATTTAAACCAGTCCTTTGGAAACCAAATAATGGGCTATGGCACCCAACTTATAGCTTTGATTTTAAAATTAATTTGTAAAACCTCTAATTGCAAAAAAAATAGTTAAAATTAAGATAACTATATCTAACACATAACCTTGGTTTTCAATATAATAAAAGTCATATTCAAGATTATGACTTATTTCTGATTTACGATATGGACTAATTTGCCATAAACCAGTTAGCCCAGGTTTAATTAATAATCGTTTCTTTTCAATAGCATTATAATCATTAACTATAAACTGCATTTCAGGTCTAGGCCCTACGAGGCTCATATCTCCTCTTAAAACATTTATTAATTGGGGCAATTCATCAATACTAGTTTTACGAAGCCAACTACCAATTTTAGTAATCCTGGGATCATTTCCATCTGAAGGGCAATGCGCATATTTTGGTGAATCTATATACATAGATCTAAATTTAAACAAACAAAATATTTTGTTATATATACCAACCCTTTCTTGTTTAAATATAATTGGACCCTCTGAATCTTTTTTAATTAAGATTGGCAATATTAACCAAAAAGGCATCGATATGATTAAACAAATTAGGGAAATGACTATATCAAAAACTCTTTTGCCAATTGAATAAAATAGAGTTTGTTTTTTAAATCTATTTGATATTAATGGTATACCTGCATGCTCCTTCAGTTTTCCAGGATTATTTTGAAATGATTCTATACTTGGTAAAAAGTTTAAGGGTATTTTATTTCTTATTGAAAAAGCATCTAATATATCAATTTTATCTTGAGCAAGATGCCTAACAGCAACTATGATTCTATCTATTTTATTTTTTTCACAAATTTTGTCTAGATTATTAATTCCTCCTAAAACACTTATGCCTTCGAACTGATGTGCTTCATTAATATTATCATCAATTAACCCAATAATTTTAAATCTAGTTCGATTAGATTTTTTTACAACCTTTATAAATGATCTTCCTATTTCCCCTGCTCCTATTAATAGTGCACGTTCGTTCCTTATTTTTGTGGGAAAAATTGAGTTAAAAATTATTCTACATAAAATAGGAACAATTAATAAGGATAAACAAAATACTATTCTTGATGAAATAGTTATAAATGATGGCATAGTTATTCCAAAAGTGAATAATATTATTATTGAAACTACTAACATCAAGATAGCTGCATTTATTAATGCAGTTATTTCACGAATTTTTGAAAATTCAACGAAAGATTCATATCCTTTATAGTTAACTATACTAATAAGAAAAAAGAAATATCCACCAAAAATAAGATAAAAATTAATCTCTCGAATAGAAAACGTAATAGACTCACTATACATTAGCATAGATAAATAAACTGAAATAGAATAGGATATTGTATCAGATACGATTTTTATAAAAGTATTCATATAAAGCTAATTTCAATAAAAAATTACAATATCTTTTATCTAGATTATCTATAATATAGATTTAAAATATTGAATTGTTTTTGCTAAACCGTCTTTAAGATTAATTTTAGGCTCCCAGTCAAAATTATCCTTTGCAATTGAGATATCAGGCTTACGTTGACGTGGATCATCTTGAGGTAAATCTTTAAATACAATTTTTGACTTAGACTTAGATAATTCTATAATTAGCTCTGCAAGTTCAAGAATAGTAAATTCATCAGGATTACCAAGATTTATAGGGCCAGTAAATCCTTTTTTAGTTCCCATAAAATCAGTAATAACATCAATAAGATCATCTACATAACAAAAGGATCTTGACTGTGATCCATCTCCATAAATAGTGATATCTTTATCTTTTAATGATTGAACAATAAAATTTGATATAACTCTTCCATCTTTAGGATGCATATTTGGTCCATAAGTATTAAAAATTCTTCCAACTTTAATATTCAAATTATGTTGGCGGAAATAATCAAAAAATAAAGTTTCGGCACATCTTTTACCTTCATCATAGCATGATCGTATTCCAATAGGGTTTACATTACCCCAATAATCTTCTGTCTGCGGGTGCACTGAGGGATCTCCATAAATTTCACTTGTTGAAGCTTGGAAAATTTTTGCATTCAATCTTTTAGCTAAGCCAAGTACGTTTATTGCCCCATGGACAGACGTTTTCGTAGTTTGAACTGGATCTTGTTGATAGTGAATAGGAGAAGCAGGGCAGGCTAAATTGTAAATTTCATCAACTTCTAAATAAATAGGGAAAGTTATATCATGTCGTATTAATTCAAATTTATAATTATTAAATAATTTTGATATATTCATCTTATTACCAGTATAAAAATTATCTAAGCATATCACTTCATTGCCTTTATGTAATAAATTTTCACATAAATGCGATCCAAGAAATCCTGCTCCTCCAGTTACTAATATTCTTTTACTCATTCTATTCCTAAAATTTTTATAAGTTTAAGTTATTAATAATTCTCCATATTATTAATCTTAACATAATTATCAATCATTTTATGATTCTAATTGTGTTTCGAATATTCATTTCTAATAAATTCTCTTAATTGTTTAATAAAAACATCATTATCAAATCTTTTTGCATGATCTTTTATAAAAATTGGATCAACTTCTAATCGCTCAAAAGTATTTATAGCTTCAATTAATGAATCCATATTCTGATATTTGAAAAATACAGAAGTAAATTTATTATCTTTTCCGTTATATGGTATCATTGTATCAACAATCCCTCCTTTTCCATATGCAATGACAGGCCGACCACTTGAATTTGCTTCTAAAGGAGTTAATCCAAAATCTTCATGCTGTGGAAAAATTAGTGCTTTACAATTTGAGTATAATTCAAGCAATCTTTCCTGATTAACTTTCCCCAAAAATTCTATATTATCTTTTGCTAGGTTTTTGAAATATTTTTCCTCCATCCCACCTCCAATAATTTTCAGTGGAACACCTAGTTTGTTAAAAGCCTTTATTGCTAGATCAACCATTTTATATTTTTCAAGTCTAGATACAATTAAATAATATTCTTTTGGGCTATTGGATAAATAATATTGATTAGTATCTATTGATGGGCAAATTATTTTAATCTTATTTTTAACATCATAACATTGTTTTATCCTATTAGAAGTTTCTTGTGTCATAGCAATATATCTATCTGCTTTTTGAGCATATTTATAATCAATATTTTTTAAGTACTGAATAATTTTATCAAATAAATATCGATAAATACCTTTTGAATTTTCATATCTTTTGTATGATTTAGGATTCCAGACTAATCTAAATGGCGTATAACAATAATTAATAAATAATTTCTTTTTATTAAACTTTAAATATTTTGCACAATGTGTTGTTGAAGTAAGAACAACATCATAACCGGATAAATCATGACTTTGCATTGCATTTACACCAAGAAAGAAAAAAGTATTTTTAAAAGCTTGCTCTTTCTTTACAATATTTTGGAGCCAACTGGTTCGTATATCACAATCTTGAAAGTCTGAATAGCTATTATTTTTATCATAAATCGAAGTATAAATAGGTGCATCTGGAAATGCTTTATGAATATTTAATAATACTCTTTCTGCTCCACCTTTACAGAATATACCATCATGAACTATTGCTAATCGCAAATTTATAGATTTCTTTTAATTTTATCGTAATCAGACTTTACCATCATTGAAACTAACTGATTAAAAGTTGTTTCTGGTTTCCATTGTAAAATATTATTTGCTTTAGATGAATCTCCAAGTAATACTTCAACCTCTGCTGGTCTATAGAATTTTGGGTTAATTCTTATAATTACTTTATTATTGGATGTATCAATAGCAGTTTCTTTAATACCTTTTCCCTCCCATCGAATTTTAATACCCAATTCACTACATGCTATATTTATAAAATCTCTTACTGAATGATTTTCTCCAGTTGAAATAACATAATCACTAGGATCCTGATGCTGTAGCATTAAATACATTGCTTTAACATAATCTTCAGCATAACCCCAATCCCTTTTTGCATCTAGATTACCTAATTCTAATACATCAAGTTGACCAAGCTTTATATTTGAAAGACCTATTGTTATTTTTCTTGTTACAAATTCTGATCCTCTTAGAGGCGATTCATGATTAAAAAGGATCCCAGAACAATTAAACATATCATATGATTCACGATAATTAACTGTAATGTAATGTCCAAACAATTTGGCTACAGCATAAGGACTACGAGGATAAAAGGGAGTTTTTTCATTTTGTTTTTTTTGTATAATCTTTCCATACATTTCAGATGAAGACGCTTGATAAAATTTAATTTGAGGGTTTACTTTCCTAATAGCTTCAAGCAATCTTAGGACTCCTAAGCCAGTAATATCAGAAGTCAAAGTTGGCATTTCAAAAGAAGCTGCAACAAAAGATTGTGCTGCTAGATTATAAATCTCATCTGGATTGTATTTTTCTATTGTACGAAGAATATTTGTAAACTCAGTAAGTTCAAAATCTGTGATTTCAATTTCTTTTTCAATACCTAACTCATTTAATCTCCATAATGAACCACTAGCAGTTCTTCTATCACCACCTACAACTTTATATCCATTACTTAATAGTAACTTTGATAAATAGGCGCCATCTTGACCTGACACACCTGTAATTAATGCTGTTTTTGACATAATTCCCTTAATAAATTAATTAATTGCTAATTCATAAGCTGAGCACAAGTCTCTTGCTGTTTTCTCTAATGAAAATTTTTTAATAATATAATTTTTCAACTTTTTATGATTTTGTTTAATTTGATTTGATTTTATTACATTTTGTTTAATTGATAATAATTTTTTAGGATCAAAATATAATGCATTATCTCCAAAATATTCACTACAAGCACCTCTATTAGTCGCAACAATATTACATCCAAAAAACATGCCCTCTATGCCTGTCATTCCTGCAGTCTCTGTCCAGCTTGGTAAAACTACAACTTTTGCATTTTTAAATGCAGACATTAACATCTCACGATTCATATCAGATATCCAGTAAAAATTATTATTATTATTAATAAGTTTTAAAAATTCACTTCCATAATGAGGGTGCTTATTTTGCAGTGGGCCAATTATGACTACATTTAATTTTGTTCCTATTAAAGCACGAAGAAGATTTATTTGATTTTTTATTGGTTCTATTCTTCCTACACAAAGAGTAAAATTAGAAATACCAAACTTACTTGAGAATTTTTCTTTAGAAACATCTGCTAAACTCTTATTAACATTTAAAGAAGCATTTACCACTTTATAGTTTTTGATTGGGATATTTAATTCTGAAGAAAGGGATTTTAGTTCAAAATTAGAATCTGGAATACAAAATGAACCTTTTATTATTTTTCTCATTAATTTTATCGGCATCATAGGATATTGCTTAATCGCTTTTTTAATATCTTTATTTATTATAGAATACAAAATATTCCTATACTTTATATAAGAAAAATAATTATTAAATACCTTACTCAATATCCTAATATTTCTATCACTTGTATGTTTTCTATAATAATTAATATCAATGATAGGATTATAAAAAGGCTTCATTACTATAGGCTTTTTCCATTTTAATGCATTTAAATATTGATTATAAATATCATAAAAATTTGTTATTGGTTGATGAATATGAACCAAATCATATCCTTTTAAAGAGATAAATGGATTTGATTCATACTTTAAAGACACACCATATGTTTTCAAAATATTTTCTTTATCTTTTATTGATAAGTAATCTCCCCCAGATTTAATTAAGGCGTCTTCCCTGCAATGTACAAGAACCTTCAACGTCTTAAATATTGTTTATACCATTTTATAGTAGTATCAAGGCCAGAATCGAAATCTGTTTTTGGCGACCAATTGAAATTCTTTAATAACTTTTCATAATTCATATATTGAATATCTATTTCTCCAATAGTTTTATTATTTTTAAACTGCTTTTCAATGGTCTTTAAGTCACTTTTATTATCGAGAATTTCATAAACTTTGTTAACTATGTCTTTTACTTTATGAGCAGTATTTGTTCCTGCATTATAAATCTCTCCAGAAAATTCTTTATTTTTTGATAGTTCCATAGCTAATATTTTATATAATTCACTAACATCAGATACAAATAAAAAGTCTCTTATATGCGAGCCATCACTCCTAGGAATAAACTCTGAATATCCTAATGCAGATCTAATACAATCTGGGATCAAAGCTGAAAAATTAAGTTGACCAGGACCATAAATATTAGCAAATCTTGTAATAATTGTTGGGATATTAAAAATACCTTTCGCATAACTCTGAGCTATAAAATCAGCACATGCTTTAGAGGTGTCATATGGATAAATTGGTTGCAATGGATATTCTTCCATATATGGCATTGCTTCTGGAGGATAAGGGCCATAAGATTTATCGGAAGAAGCTATAATTACAGATTGGATATTTTTTGCATTTTCTCTAATTGCCTCTAGCAATGTATAAGTACCTCTTACATTAGTTTCCCAAGTTAATAAAGGATACTCTTTTGCAACACCAACCTCAACTTGAGCAGCTAAATGAAAGCATATTTCAATATTCTCTTCAGAGAATAAATTTTTTAATAGTTGATAATCTATAATATTACCATTAATTATGTTCACATTCTTATCTAAGCCTTCATAAAATAGAAATGAATCCTGGTTAAGATTTCTTACTAATCCATAAACATTTGCTCCATCCTTAATTAATTCTTTAGCTAAGTTTCCACCAACAAATCCATTTATTCCAGTAATTAACACCCTTTTATTTTTCCAAAATCTATTATTCATTATTTCTCACTATTTCTTAATTAATAAATTAATATTTTCTTCAGCTTCTTGTAGCTCATTTATTGTGTTGACAGTTATATGATAACCATCATGAAAATAATTATACATCATCGTATTTTTGACACAAAAAGAAATGAATTCTTGAAAAGTATTAAAATTATGTAGCTCATTTAGTAAAGCTTTCTCAATTACAAAATATCCAATATTTATTCTACCATCCAATATAGGCTTTTCTTTATAATCATTAATTAAACCTTCATGATTGCTTTCAAATAATCCAAATTGGGATCTAACTTCATAACTAGAAACTGAAATTTTTCCAGGGTTATTATTATGAAACTCAATTAAGTTGTGGATATTTACATCAGCAATAGTGTCTCCATAACATACTATTAATTTATCCTTAACTATCTTTCTTACTTCTAATAACCTTTTAATAATATCTACATTTCCAGAATCAACAATACTAATATTTAAATGATTATGATTATTCATAAAATACTCAGTTATCATTTTTGATTTATAACCTGACGCAATAATCAAATCTTTAGCCCCTGAGCTTTCTAAGTGTTTAATAATATAATTTAAAATTGGAACTCCATTAATATTAATTAGAGGTTTGGGAACTTTATTAGTTATAGGCTTGAGTCTTTCCCCTTTCCCTCCACATAAAATGCAAATCTGGTAGTTAGATAAGTGCTTTTTCTTCATTATTTTTTTGTTGTTGATTAAAAAAGTATAGAATTGTAATAGACAATATAAATATTTCTAATAAACCTGTAAGTCTTAATGCCGCATAATGTAAAGTTGAGATTAATCCGACAACTACTACTCCTTTAAATGAGTCTGAAAGATATTGATCAAGATTATTTTTCAAAAAAAGTGATTTTATAATAATATATAGCATAGGTAAAATTCCTATAATTCCAATTTGACCAATATATCTTAAAACAAATGTTTCACCGGAAAAAGATCCCGAATTTTGACCTACCATTTTTAATCTTTCTCCAGAAAAAAAACCATGACCAACAAAATAAGTGATTAAATTTGAATTATCTAAAAATTCATTTATATCAATAATCATTAATGCTAAATATGTATCTACTATATTGCTAGAAATGTAGTAATAAACAAAATAAAGAAATCGATAATCAATTAATATTGATAAAAAGATCATAATCAATGTAAAAGGTAAAAACTTATTAAACATTCCCCTTTTTAAAAGAACATAAAATACAACAAAAATAAAACTTAAAATTCCAAGCCAACCTAAAGTAATAAATGGTGCGGTCAATATTAAATATTTCATAAATGGATTAATATATAAATTGCTTTTTGAATTAAAATGATAAAAGAAAGCAGCTAACATTGATAAGAATACTGATGTAGTTTGAGGTTGAAGAAAAACACCATATCCTCTATAAATATTAATACCCATCAATTTAGCCCATGCAAAAGGTTTAAAAAAGTCTGATTCGTTATGATCGTGAGTAAGTCCTGGATATTTATTTTTTAAATAAATTATATCTTCTGGAACATGTTGGATGATATTCAAATATATAAATTCAGACCACTGAATAATCACAGCTATAATTGTAACTTTATAGATTGTTTTTACTAGTATATCTAAATTAATAGAACTACCATTCGAAATATAAATTTGAATAATTAACATTAAACACCACGGTAGAAAGAAATACCTATATCCATCAAGCGCAGAATAGAGCTCTCTATTAACAATAGTAATAAGAATTAAACAGATCCCCCATAATAAATATATGATTATTGGATAGAGCTTATTTGAAACAACTATTGGTTTTATAAATATATTTCTTAAAAAGAAACCAAAAATTATAGAAAGTAGCAACATCTCACGTAAAGTACCCCAAAACAAAAATCCCCATGGAAATGTTATTGCTTTTAAAAATTGTATGAATGGCAACAGAAGTATAAAATAATATATTATATTAATATCTAAAGCTGAGCTTCTCTTTATAAAATAAAAAGAAACAAGAATAATTAAAATTAACTCAAATATCAAAAATAATAACTCTTAATTATTTATGAGGACTGGAGACCCCAGAAAGCATTAAATCCTGATAATTTTACCTGCAATTTTTTCAGATCAATCGAATCATTTATTAAGTGCCTTGGAACATAATATGGATCATTTCTATTAAATTTTCTGCAAAGGGTTGTATATCCATATTTATATCCAACCTCTCTAGTAGCTTCAATCACCCTAGTTGATATATTTTCTTTTCTACCATATGGATAAGCAATATGTTCGATTTTACTTTTTAATTTTTTTTCAAGTAACTTTTTTGAATGTGAAATTTCAAAAAGTAATTCTCTATTAGAAATATTACTTAAACTAGAATGATTGTGTGAATGTGCTCCAACAGTAATTAACTGATGATTGTTAAGTTTATTTAATTCATCATAGTTTAAAAACTCTTGTTTATATACTTGAACCGGATATTTACTAATTAATTTTTTCATAAAAGTAGTTTGAGATTTATAATCCATCATAATTAAATAGTTACTAATTAAATGATATATTTTTAATTTTCTTGTTATACTAGTAATTACTACTGAATATTGTTTTTCATTGATTTGAAAATCAAGTCTACTATTATTTAAAACTATTTCCCATAAATCATACCACCAAGTTTGAATATCCCCTTCTATAAAGCGTGTACTAATAAAAATTGTTGCTGGTATATTATATTTTTCTAGAATAGGCAATGCATTTTGATAATTATCTTTATATCCATCATCAAAAGTTATAGCCACTTTGAATCCATTATGCTCATCATTAGAAGAATTCATTAATTCAGATAAAGAAACACAGTTATAATTAGATGAAAGATGATTCAAATGTTCTTCAAAAAGAATTTGATCGGTATTTAAACTATCACAGGGGTTTAAAAAATTACTTCTTTTTTTATTTTTACTAACTCGATGATAACATAAAATAATGGCATCACCTTTCCATCTATTAACCAATCTTTTTGAGATTCCACTATTACCAAAAGAATAAAATAAATTTTTAATATTAGTTTTTAATTTATAATTCATAAAAACTATTTTTTTAATCCAATCTTTTTTATTAGCAATTTTAATTTTTGTACAACAAAATACATAATACCAAAGGGTGAATTTATTTTAATATATTCAAACAAATTATTTTCAAGATCACAAAACTTTTTTTTATACATTTCTCCACCAACTGTAAAATCAAAATATTTTAATCCTTTTTCAATTGAAAATTTCATTAATTCTAATAATAACAATCTTCCAGGTGAATATTTTGACCATTTACCTCCTATATGAGCTGGCATTAAATAAAAAAATGTTGTTTTGTCAATTAAACCAAAATGTGATGCAATCATTGTGTTATTTGCATATAGTGCTGCGCAATGAATTTCAACGTTGTGAGATTTAACATCTACAAGATTTAGATAAAAGTCTTTATATCCATCTAAAGAGAACATATCCCAAGTATTAATTTGTTTATACCTCATTTTCTTTTGCAATATCATATTATTAACTAGTTCGGTTTTTAAATTAATTTCTTTTGGTGATTTATAACTTAAATCAACAATATTTTTTAAACGTTTTTCTTGTCTTATTGAATCATTGCGAATTTTTTTATTTATCCTTTTCGAATGTTCATCCCAAGTATCTGATAACTTAACCTTATATGATTTTAAAAAATTAATTTCTTTATGATGAAACCCAATTTTTTTCATACAGTTAACAGTAAATTGTGACTGCTTTTGTAAATGAATTATATCATATTTATTTAGTTTATCTTCAATATCCTTCCATATATCATTTAAACCATTACTACTATAAGAATCTGCGTTTATTAAAAGCCCTAAGTAATCTGAATTTATTCCACCTAACCATTGTAAAACTCTAGCTCCAAATTTTTTGCTAATTCCCATTGGTAATATAGCGAAGGTTGTATCGCCATGATAAATATGAACAATCTGTAATTGCATATTTAATAATGGATAACCAATAGAATTCTGCCATTCTTTTAGCCAGAAATAACATTGAAAAGGCGTCATTATTGCATCCTTTTCAAACTCAATCCATACTTCTTCTAATTGCTTATTAAAATCACTAAAAACATCTATTTTCAAGATTCTTTACCTAATATTTACTTATACCAAAACAGATTAAATTTTTCCATCTATTAACAGATTCTTTATTATTTTCAATTATTTGCTTAGGAAGTGATGGCCATGAAAATACATGGACATTATTTTTCCATCCCCAATTAAACCAATTAATAGCTTCCTGTTGATTATTAACATAAGCTGGAAAACACCATGGGTTTGAATCTGGATGAATATTTTTAAAAACGGGATTTAATTTATTATCAGCCGCAAAACTTTCCCACTTTGAATAATAATCTTTTCTGTAATTATGAAATTTATCCATATCTATATATTCAATTATTTTTTTTGAATATTCATCGATCATATAATCTGAAACCGGAGATTCTTTAAGACTATATAAATCTTCATACTTTGGACGTTTTAAAAATAGTTTTTTCAAAAACCCTATTAAATAGACAGGAAATTTCAATGCATTTACTTTTAATTTTTGATTTATTAAAATTGGGAATTGTTTGAGTTCTACATTAGTAACTAATTTCCTATCCTCAAGATATAATATTCCTCCACTAATTACATTTATATTTTTATAAATAGATGTTATACCCATATCTCCAAAAGTACCAAGTATCTGACCATTATACATACCCCCAAAACCATGTGCATTATCTTCAATTAATTTAAGTTTATGCTTTTTACAAAATGACTGAAAAGAAACGATATCTTGCGGCTGTCCAAAGTAATGTACCATCAATAATCCTTTAGTGCTGTTATCAATACAATTTTCTATTTTATTCCACATAGGTTCAAAATTATCATTTATAGAATAATATTTATAGTGCACCCCTATTTCCTTCAAAGGATGTAAGAGCACATCACAAATATAATCTGGAATTAAAATGCTATCTCCAGGTTTGAAACCTAGATTGAGAAGACCATATTTAAAGGCCGTCCTAGCGTGTGAAAAATAATAATTCAATTACTATGTTTTTTTACATTAGTAAAAATATTGAGAAATGTATAAAACCATTGTTTAGATAATATTATCCTTATAACCTTATTTAAAAACAATAATAATTTAACATTCTTTCTATACCGAAAAGCAATTCTTAACTCAGACCAAATTCTTTTATAATAAGGCCTGGAAGTTATACAATCTGATTTTTCAATATATTCCCCCAATATTTGAGGAATTATAGCAAGTTGAATTTCAGATGACATTTTAAGCCATAGATCATAGTCTTGAGCATTTGGTAAACTTGCATCAAATCCACCTGATATATTAATTAAATCCTTTTTACATACTATAGCTGATGTAGATAAAAAATTTGATTTATATAGCTGATTAAATAAACCTGATTTTGGATTATATATATTTAAACCATGCTTTAATTCAACACGATCATTATTTATTCTAACGTATTCCTCCCAATGAAGAAAACAGTTGTTATAATGATTTTTCTCTATTTCTTTTCTTACAATTAATAATTTTTCTTTTTTCCACAAATCATCAGCATCAAGAAATGCAATCCAACTATGTGTCGCTTTTGCAAGACCATTATTTCTAGCAGCTCCTGGACCATTATGTTTTCCTGAAAGCACAACAAATTGAATACTTTTACTTTTAAATCGGCTTCGATTACTTTCAATTAATTCAACTGTGGAATCAGTTGAACCATCATCAGAAAAGATTACTTCTTCGGGTAAATGTATCTGATTTAATATAGAATTAATAGTTTCTTGGATATATTCGCTAGAATTATAGGTTGGACAAATAACTGATATACCAAACTCCTGAAGGCTAAGCATGTAATTCAAGCCACTTATTCATTATATAAATCATAAATAGTGATTCAGATGCAAGTAAACGTTTATTTTTGTCATTCCATATATTTTCAATTTTATCTTTATTAAACATTTCAAGTAACAAAGGATGATTTATATTTTTAATGCTATCTTCAATAGAAGGGTGTCCCCTTGTTATCCAATAATTAACTGGGGCATTGAAACCAGTTTTAGCTCGATTAAGAATTTCATTTGGTAAAATTTCTTGAACAGAATTTTTTAATGTTTTTTTTGATTTTTCATATTTATTACTAAGATTTATTTCTGGCGGTATTGAAAATGATGCTTCAATTAATCTATGATCTAATAATGGGACCCGCGCTTCTACGGATGCTGCCATACTTGTTTTATCTGTTAAAGCTAGCACATTATCAAGAAGGTAGTTTTGTACATCAGTGAGCATACGGCCATAGCCAATTCCATATAAGTCTTCTGATGTTTTTAAATTTATAAATTTTTCTTTAATCAATGACATAGATCTGAAAAATAAACTACTATTATTTAACATATAATTAAATATACCTAGATTAATTCCAGAAGTACTGATGCCATATGTTGCGCCCTTATCCCAAGATAAGGACCCATAATGCATAATTTTATGTCCTAAAATACTATTTATTGATTGCCAAAATGATAAAGGTATTATTTTCGATCTCCCAGATATAAGATCCCTTCTATTACGAAAATGTCTATTATACCCTCCAAAAACCTCATCGCCGCCTGATCCGCAAAGAACTACTGTAATATCCTCTCCTCTTGCATATTTTGAAAGTAAATAAGAAGGAATTATTGCAGAATCTGCCATAGGTTCATCCATATGTAATAACAATTCATCTAATTCCACCAAAGCTTTATCTATATCAAGAGTTATAGGATGGTGAATCGTTTGATATTTTTCTGCTACTAAACGAGCATAATGACCCTCATTATCTTCTTTTCCTTCAAAATCAATACTGAAAGTATGTACAGGTTTATTTGTATGTTTACAAAACAGAGCTGTAACGGCACTACTATCTAAACCTCCACTTAAAAAGGTTCCAACTGGCACATCACTACGACTATGCAATTCAATAGAATTAGCAAATATATCTTTTATATCATTTGTGTAATTCTTTTTATTATCATTAAACCTAGACTGAGGATCTAGATACCAGTATTTTTCTATTTTTACCTTGCCATTTTCAATTAATATATAATGACCGGGGTAAAGTTTTTTTGCATCCTTCCAAACTGACATTGGAGTTGGTATATAGGCTAAAAGAAAATACTGCAGTATACTATCTATATTTATTTCTTTATCAAATAAAGTATGATTTGCAAGCGCATCTAATGTTGAAGCAAAGATAATTCCCTTACTATGTTCATAATATAAAAGCGGTTTGATCCCAACTCGATCTCTTGCAATCCATAATCTTCTTCTCGTTTTATCCCATAAAGCAAATGCAAACATTCCATTTAGTTTGTTTACCGCACTAGTTCCATATTCTTCATATAGATGAACTATTACTTCTGTATCGCTATCAGTCGAAAAATTGTGTCCTTTAGATTCTAAATCACGTCTTAATTCAATATAATTGTATATCTCACCATTTAATATTGTGTAAATACTTTGATCTTCATTTGATATGGGTTGATGACCACCTTCAATATCAATGATTGATAATCGACGCATAGCCATTCCAAAATCTTTATCTATAAAAATTCCTTTGTCATCAGGCCCTCTAAGAGACATAGAATCATTCATTTTTTCAAGTAGCTCCGAATCAACAGGTTCCTTATCAAAATTATATATACCACAAATACCACACATAATTAATCACATGTCCATGTTGATACAATTTTACATGGTAGATTTACATTTTGACTAATATTTATAGTAGGAGAAGGCACTTTATATCCATAGGAAAGCGTTTGCCAACCACAAGGGCTATCTCCTCCATAATGTAAATTACTAATGGGCTTACCAAAAGAATCTATTTTAAAATACGATGAAATTTCTTTGTTACTACATATCCATTTACCATCCTTTATTTCTAATACATCTAATTCAGCGTCAAAATGAAAGAAAAGTCTTATATCAAGTTTTCCTTTTCCTATTAATTTATCCGTAATAATTAAACTAGAATCACTAAAAGACCATATTCGATTCCAGATCAGATCATTTTTAACCCTAGAAAAGCCACTTGAAGAAAATTTAATTAAAAGATTAGAACCCTTATTTTCAAATTTTAGATTCTGTGATATATTCATATAACTTTTTGGATATCTATTTGGATTGTTTGGAATCACACCTAATCCATTTAATAGAATTGAATTATGAGCTTCTGGATTAACATCGTGAAATGTCATATAATTTTCGCGTCCAGTATCAACAAATATTGGCATCCCATTATAAAATAAACAAAAATGACCTGCATCATTATGGAAATGACCTACATTATCTGAAAACCCATCTTTTTGCATTCTAATAAATATATCAAAAAGACCCTTTTTAAATCGATACCAACCACTTTCAGGATAATTCTTAATATCTTCGTTTATATTGAAAGATTTTTTATGAATTTTATAATTTTCCAGAGGATTAGAATCTCTAATCCACAATCTATTCCATGAATTTAAAGACATCCTTGAATTACTATTTCTTCCTTGCTCAATTGGATCTAAAAAATTAATTAGCCATTGTGGCGAAAAATCTGGAGAAATATCACCGATTAATGGAATCATTTTTTTTTCATTATTAAGATTTACAATAAAAAAATAACACTGTTTTAATAAGCTAATAATAAAAGGATCAAGGAATTTTATTAACTTATTATCGCTATATAATTTAGCAAAATAGGAAATTTCAACTATCCATCTAGTAAATATAAACTGATAATGAGAACTACCTTCTCTTAAAAACCCATCCTTAGTAACTAATTGCGGTAATTCAAGGAATAGTATTTCTCTCGCTAATTCACAATATATTTCATTATTAAAAAATACACCTGTAAGGTATAGTGCGCGTGCATTATTACATATATGGTTTCCAGTTAATTCTCTGAAATACTCTAATTTTCTCGATAAAATTTTTGCTTGATCAAGAAGGGCCAATTTAATTTCTTGCTCAGGCAATATGTTATTACAGTGATAAAGAATAATACTATTAGATAAGCGTTCACCTATAGTATAACTTTGCCAACGGAGCAACTTATTCAATTTATCTAAAGGATAATCAACCTCAACTTGAAATCTATTAATCCAATCTTTTTGTGTTTTTAAGATCCATATTAATTGTTTTTTATTAAAAGAATTATCTGATGCTATATATAAAAACCAATTCCATCGATGTAAACTTTCTTCATCTTCAGGATCATTGAAATGCTGTTCCCAATCAATATCTTCATCTGTATCACTTATTTTTTTTGAAGCAAGATTTATATTCTTTGGAGCTTCAAATTCATTATAATTAATAATCGTTTTATTCTCTTTGCATTCATAAACACTCTCATTTTTTTCAATTTTAGATATAATTTTCTTAATAGAATTAGGGTAAAAATTTTGGGGATTAATTTTATTTTTATGAATAAGAAATTTTGATTTAATCTTTTTTGTATAAAAAGGAGCGCTTTTAATTATTCCACACCTTAAAAAAAGCCATTTAAAATAACTTAATAATTCATATTTATTAGAAATAATATTTTTCAATCTTTTATTAATCTTTCATATTCCTCTACCATTTGAGAAACATTAAAGTAATTATTATATCGTTTTATACCAGCTTCACCCATTCTTTTCCTGAGATCTTTATCTTCTAATAATTGATTTACAGATTTAGCGAATCCTTGAATATCATTCTTTTGTATAACATAACCACATTCACCATCCTCAACTACTTCTGGTAAACCACCAACATTCGTAACTACGACAGGGACTCCACAACTCATCGCTTCAAGGGCAGTATAACCAAATGATTCAAATGACTGAGATGGCATAACTAATATTTCTACTTGAGATAATAGATTTACCACATCATCACGATGAGGTTGCATTATTATTTTTTCTTTAGACATTACACTTTGACGGATTTTATCGACATTTTCTATTTCTTCTTCTGAACCATAACCACATAATAGAAGATATGCATTAGAAAACTTTAACATAATTTGTTCCATTACTTGAAAAATAAAACGATGTCCTTTTCGAGGTTCATACACCGCTAGCATTAATATAATTTTATCATCATCTTGTAAGCCTAATTCATTTCTTATTGAACTACTTTTATTAGTCTTCAATGGTGAAAATCCATTATAAATGAATTTCTTTTTCACCTTACTTAGAATGTTTCTATTTGCAAGACTATTCATACAATTATGAGATACAGAAACAAACCCCTCAGTAGATTGTGTAACACGATAATCAATAAATCTTGATTTAATTCTTTTTAGAAAATTAGTAGGCTCAGGGACAACAAAATTATGGAAATTCATCCAAGCTTTATTATTTGAATTAATGTTATTCCAAGCAACAGATGCGGCTAGACATGCATCACCACCAGGATATCCTCCATTAATTATCAATAAACGGTCTATTTGATATTTAATAAAAATTCTTTTTAAAAAATATTTCTGATAAAAAAATCCAAAAAACCAAAATTGTATTTTTACAAATATTCTTAATATTTTAGGTAATTTTTGTAATCTAAAATCTAAATCTTCACTGATTACAAGATCATATTTTATTAATCTGGCATAATTATCTAAAGAATTAGTTATTTCATTTCTTCCAGGATGAGATTGATTACAAAATAATATTAGATCATCATTATCGTTCCAATGAGTAATCAAATTAATTAAAAAGGTATCTAAACCACCTTTTTTATTATTTTGTAAAAAAAATCCTATGCGCACTTACTTAAATATCTTTTAAAACTGATATTTTCCATATTGATAGTCTTTTATTTAAGAACATATCCTCATTATCATCAAAACTATCATCTAAACTTTTATATGGAATAGGAAAATTAAAGGGTGATTTTAGGAGATTTATAATTCTGAATTCTCCATCATATATATTATCAGTATCAATAAATATTGATAATTCTTTAATGATATTTTCAGTTACTAATGGAACTGATCCATATCCAGACACCGATTTTTCAGAAAAAGGGTCAGACCAATATTTAGAATTATAAATAATAGTAAATTTATCTTTTATTGATTTCGTATTTGATATTTTCAAACTAATCAGATACTCCTTAACACTTATAATCGTGTAATAAATATATCTAAATAGTTTTTTGATCAAGTTAATTATTTTAATTAATACATTTTTTAGCAAGAATTGTAAATCCTTCACATAATGAATCAGAAAATTTGTTATAAATTATTTTTCTAATCTTTGTTGGAATCAATCGCCATAGAATTGGGATTCTTCCAAAGTGATAGCTCAAATCTTGAACCATATACAAATTTGAAAGTTCAAGTAGTTCTATTAATTCTTTTTTATTAAAAAAACGAATATGTGGAAAATTCCATCGCTTTGAATCAGGAAAATAGTTAAATGGATCAATATTATTAGTAAACAACAGTTTTATTCTACCAATAATTGGAAAATGATTTGGAACATGAATTATCGCATGTCCACCATTTGCAATAATTCTTGATATTTCATTAACTAAATTTTTAGGATCAATTAAATGCTCTAATACATCTTTATTTATTACAAGATCAAAACTCTGATCCTCAAATGGTAAATTGTCTATTGAAAAATCTTCAACTTTAACAAGTTTATCATAATTGAAATTTGCAGCTTTTTCCAATGCATAGCTACTCCCATCAACACCTACTAAATTACAAGAATGCCAGTTTTTGATATTTCCGCTAAAAACACCATTACCACAACCAATATCACATATATTATATACTTCGCCGATATATTGAAACGCATGCTTTAATACTGGATGAAAATAATTATCTTCTGCATCCTCATTAATTGCATCAATGTCAAATTTCGAAAAATGATCTTTCACAATTTTTATATTTATTTAAATAAAGATGATTTAATCAATTATTAATGAATTTATAAATGATGTAAATAACTCACTTGAGTTACCTTTTTTTAAATCATAATAATTAATTAAATATTTATCGATTCTACTTTTATAATCAGAACGATAGAGATCAGGATTAGAAAGATACAGATCTATTGTTGAAGTAAATTCAGTTAAGTTTGTTACTTCTTTTCCAGGCATACATTCTCTATAGTCTTCTATAAAACCTTTTTCTTTTTCATACCTTTCATAATCTGGCATAAAAAATATTTGAGGTCTATTTAATAAGGCAAAATCTGTACTCGTTGTTGAATAATCATTTATTAGAATATCAACTTCTAGCATAAAAGAATTAGTATCATATAAGTGATGTTCATTTATACTATCAATCAAAATAACTCTTTCTTTTTCAGGCAAATTTTTGGGAACATTAAAAGCTGAATGAACAGAATAAAAGAAATAAATATCATTTTCTAAATAATATTGATTTAACTGGTCAATGTTATTTAAATCATTAAGCATAAATAATGGAAAATTATACTTATAAGGTCTCCAAGTTGGCGTATATAGAATTATCTTACCTTTGCCATCATATTTATAATTTAAAAGTTCGTTTGTAATATTTTTCTTATTATAACTATCTTGAACATAATCAGAGTCAAAAAATTGGTCACATCGAGGATATCCAAGTTTTATAAGTTTATTATTTGGTATATGATAAATTTCTTGAGCACATTTTTCAATTAAGTAATCTGAAGTAAAGTTAATATAATCAAATTGATTAACATCAGAGATTTCATCTGATTCAATACTTGGTGTTGTTACTGTTTTTGGACCATTTCCATGAAAAGTAGTGATTTTAATTATATCATCTAATTTTAATTTAATAGGATTAAAATATTTTGTACCATTATTAATTATTACTTTTGATTTAGATAAAAGATATAGAGAATATAAATAAATCCTTATCTTTCTTATATCTAAGGATTTGTAGCCATTTTTTTTTAAGTATTTTATAACATCATTATTCTTTGAAATCCAATATATCTCATGACTTGTATTTAATGATAAATATTCAAACAAATATTTTGTATTATCACAATACAATTCAGGATGATGAGCATTTATCAGAATAATATTTCTTTTTTTTATGAAGAATTTTAAAAGAGAATAGAAAATAGATAGTAAATATTTTATTAATTTAACAAACATAGTTATTAATAAATTATTTTTAATATTGAATGAACATCTTCTTGATTTAAGTTAACAATATTATTTTCCATCCTTCCTTTTGTAAATGATCTACTGGCAAGTACAGCTAATTCTTTTTTTTGCACACCCCATTCATTTAACTTATATGATATTATACTAGACGGTATATTTTTAATTTCTTTTTTTAATTCATTTTTATTCAATTTATTATTTTCATATATCTTTGTGAGAGGCTTCTTTATTGATTCTTCATTAATATCTAATAATGGAATCAAAGTAATTGAAGAAGCAACGCCATGAGGCATTCCATAATACATGGTTAATGGATAGCTTATAGAATGAGCAGCTGCAGTAGTAGTATTTGAAAATGCTAACCCTGCTACTGTTGAAGCTTCTAATAAACAATTGCGGACATCTATTCTATTCGGATTATTTTTAAAGGAGTTAATATTATTAAGAATTGTAGATATAGCTTTTATAGCATAATCAGTCGATATTGGATTAGCATTCTTATTCCATATTGCTTCAAAGCTATGGCTTAAGGCATCCATTATAGTTATTATTGAAATTTTTAATGGTAGAGTTAAAGTTAAATTTCCATCTAATATTGCTGTAGTTGGATACAAGCTTGGGTTTGAAATAGAATATTTCTTTTTTTCCTTTATATTCCATATAGTACCCCACATAGTAACTTCACTTGCAGTCCCATGAGTTGTAGGTAAAAAGATAGATGGAATCTCTCTCGGAAATTTTTCTTTATAGCTTATTAATTTAATGATATTCGATTGATCAGTGCATATATATGCTAGAACAACTTTTGCTAAATCCATAACAGAGCCGCCACCTATAGCTATAACAGAGTCAAAAGAATTACCTTTACAAAAACTTATTACATTTGAACAATCCTCGAAATCTGGATTACTATTAACAAAACTAAAAATAGATTTAGAATGAAATATTGAATCAAGATCTAAACGTTTTCTATTTCCTGGGCTAGTAATAATAATAGGTGACAAAACATCATATTTTTTTAAATATTTTGCTACTTCAAGTTTCCAATTATCGGTTTTAACTATATTTACAGGGTTATAATATTTTTTCAAAATGTTATCTAGAAGATTAATTATCTATAAATCGCATAAAACTTTCTTTATTTGCAATAGGTTTCATTGATGGTCGCCCTAAATCCTTTCTTGACCCAGGAGATATCTTCACCTCTAAAAATGATGGTCCTTTGGATGACATTAACTTTAGAATTTTTTCTTTTAATTGATTTATGCTTAAAGCTAAAAATGTTTTATTGAATTCTATTGCTTTAACTATAGCTGATAAATCAATATTTTTAGCTGCTGTTTCTTGTCCACCAACAGAATCATGAACAGCATTATTTAATAAGATATGATAATAATTATTTGGCTTTAAACTTGAAATAGTGGCAAGACTTCCCATATGCATTATCAAAGAGCCATCACCATCAATGCAAACTACTTTTCTTTGAGGTTTTGCTAAAGCTATACCTAAGGCTATAGAAGAACAATGGCCCATAGATCCTACAGTTAAGAAATCTCTTTGATGCGATTGAATACTTTTCTCACGAATTTCATAAATTTCTCTAGATGTTTTTCCTGTTGTTGAAACTATTATTGTATTATTATTTATTCCTTCCAAAATAATTTCTAGAGCCTTCTCTCTTTTCATAAAATCATTTTTTATATTTTGATTTTCTGAAATATAATTTCCAAATGTTCCTTTTTTAATTAATAAAACAAAAGGTCTGTTTTCACTTTCTGCAATCCTAATTGATCTTACAATTTGTTTTTTATAATTATTGCCTTCTTTTGATATTATTTCATATGGTATTTCCATTGATTCAAGTAATTTTAATTGAATTTTACCTTGCTTTATATGCTGAGGCTCATCTTTTACTTTTGGCTCCCCTCTCCAACCTATCATTACTATTAAAGGAATAGAATAGACATCAGGATCGCATAGCGATAGAAGAGGATTTATTGCATTACCTAATCCAGAATTTTGCATATATACCAAAGGAATAGACTTTTTAGCCATATAATTACCTGCTGCTAAAGCTATTGCATTACCTTCATTAGCAGTTATAATATGATCTAAATCAGAAACATTATCATTAACACATAAACAAAATTCTTTTAATAGAGAGTCAGGAACTCCAGTAAAAAATTCTATACCGTTATTAGTAAGTTGATGAAAAAAATCAGTTGGTTTAATTGACATTAATAATCTTCAGGAATTAGAGTTATTATATCTTTAATTGACATACAGTAAGATTCGGATGCTTCTTTAGATCGTCTATGAGATAAAATTGACTTAGCTGTATTTATCATTGATGGATATGCAGAACGAATTAGTTGATTTGCATAAATAACCACATTAACACCTAATTTTTGTAATTCTAATTCTGTCATATGACAATAAGATGAAGGCACAGCAATAAGAGGAACAGTCTTTTCCAGCTTTTTATATTCTGAACAAAACTCAATAATTTCTTTACCATCTTTTTCTTTACTATGAATCATTATTCCATCTGATCCCGCATCAATATATGCCGAAGTTCTTTCAAGTGCATCATCCATACCCTTTTGTAAAATAAGGCTTTCTACCCTCGCTATAATCATAAAATCTTCTGTAACTTGAGATTTTTTTCCTAATGCTATTTTCTCTGAAAATTTTTCGATTGAATCTTGTTCTTGATCAACATTAGTGCCAAATAGTGAATTTCGCTTATTACCAATCTTATCTTCAATAATTATAGCCGAAACACCCAATCTTTCTAATGTTTTTACTCTAAATTTAAAATGGTCAATTGGACCTCCAGTATCCCCATCTACAATAATAGGCTTTGTAGTTACCTCCAAAATTTCCTCTATTGTCATAAAACGAGATGAGAAATCGACAAGCTCTGTGTCGGGCTTCCCTTTTGCAGTTGAATCAGTTAAACTACTCACCCAAATACCATCAAATTCATTCTTAACTCCATCTGTTATGATATTTGTTTTTTCAACAATCAATCCAGTTAATCCATTATGAGCTTCCAATATGCGAGTAACAGCTTTTACTTCAATCAATCTTCTTAAGGTTTTCATCCTATTACCAGGTGTTATTCCTCTAGATTTAACGGATTTTATTAAATCCGTGGAAGAAATTCCTTTTGTATATTCAGGTTCTATAAGTTCACCTCCCCATTGCTCTAATACATCTATAACGCTTTGACGCGTTTCTTTTTGAACTCCCGACTTCCAATCATCCCCATGAACAACATAATCAGGTTTTATCTCTATTAAATTAGGAACATAATCTAATGTTCTTTGAGGAATAACTTTAGAGACACCTTTTAGATTCTCTATAATCAATTTTCTTTCTTCAAATGGTATAAGGGGCAACCTCTTATAAGACGAAATGGCTTCATCTGTAAGCAGCCCAACTATAACCTTACCCAAATCACGTCCTACTTTTATAATATTCATGTGACCTTGATGTATTAGATCAGCACTTAAAGCTATATAAACAATTTTGTGATTATTTTCTGTCATTGAGTTCATGTCTTTTCATATTATTAATCTATAATTAATTGATTTATTTAGTTAAAACTACCTATTTCTTTTGTAACTGAATTATCAAAACTAAATAATAAATAATTCTTCATTATTTGTTAATGAATCAATAATTGTTTTATAAACAATATCATTAACTAAATAATCATTTTCAAAAGTGTTATTTTGTATTGATTCTCTTAATAATGTAGCGCTTATTTTTTTAATTTTTGATTTATTTATAGAATTATCCAATTCAAAATAATAATTTTCATTAGAATCATATATAATCTCATCAAATGGAATAACTGATATTCCAATATCTAAATTATTAAAAATATCTTTCGAATCTTTAGAATTGTAAAAATCCCCAACCCCCGTATGATCTCTGCCAATTATAAAATGACTACAACCATAATTTTTTCGACAAATTGCAGTAAACACAGCTTCTCTTGGACCACAATATCTTGAATAAGTATTAAAAGCTCCTATTATTACTTTAAATGGGTCATATAATGAACTATTTATTAGTTTATTATAACATTTAATTATGATCTCAGATTTGAAATCTCCCTGTTTTTTAATACCTACTACTGGAGAAATAAATAACGCATCAGCAGATATTTTAGATAAAGCATTCTTCTGAATGTATTCGTGTCCCATATGAGGAATATTTCTTGTATGAAAACCAATAATTTTATGCCATCCATAAGAATGAAACAATGAACGTGACTGACGCGGTGTTAACTCATATTTTGAATAATATTTATTAGAATTTTTTTCAATTAGATATGGTTTGCCAGATAAAATATACTCACCCCTACACAATAAATCATTTAATCCTGGATGGCTAATATCCTCAGTGCCAAACCATTTTTTTATCTTATTTTTAATTTTTTCTAATTTTTCAACTTGATTTATTTCTAGGACTGCTACAATATTTCCATCTAATGATTTTAATGTAATAGGCTCATGCAAAGTAATATGTTTTTCTTGATCACTAGATATCTGTAATATAATAGGAAGAGTCCATGCAAATTCATCTCTTAATTTGTAATTATCTAAAATAGATTTTATTTCATCAATAGACATAAATCTATTTATAGGGGAATATGTTCCATTACATATTTGTAAAGTATCAGTTATCGCTTTTTGATCGATAACTATAGATTGAAAATTATAAATTTCATCCTCCGTGTATTGAGAAAACTGCTGAATAAGTGTTCCTCCATGTGGTTCATTCAGTATTGGTGAATCAAAATTAAATAGTGTATTAAAATCATTATCATTCTTTTTATTCTCATGAATAATTGTTGACATTATACGAACTGCATCAATTGGATATTTTCCAATTGCAGTTTCTGCTGCCAAAACCAATCCTGAAGCACCGCTATTTATTGATCCAACTATATCATTTAGTTCAGCTCTTGTAGGCTGTGAGTTATTTAGCATACTCTCCATTAAATTTGTTGCAATATAAACAGGAGTCCTTGATATCTTTGCTTGATCAATTATATATTTTTGAGCATTTGGTATCTTTTCTAGCTGAACATCTCTTGAAAGATCTCCTCTATCTATCAAAATCGCGTCAGAAGCATCACAAATTTGCTGAATATTCTTAATTCCAATTCTATTTTCAATCTTACTTATAACTTCAACTTTATTATTAAATATACTTCTTATTTTTCTTACTTCTTTAGAAGATGAACTAAAAGAAAGAAATACTGTATTAATACCTATTTTCTCTGCAATAGAAAATATTTCTATATCTTTTTTAGAAAAACTTGGCATTGAAATTTCTCTATCAACTCCAATGCCTTTATTGGATAAAACCAACCCTTCCTTTAAAACTCTCACTAATATAGAATTATTATCAATTATATCTATAACCTGTACACTAGCTCCATTAAAATCTATATTTAAAACATCTCCAATTGATAGAAGTTCACCTGGATTTTTAACGTTTAATTTCAAGCCATCATCTAATAAATTAGGTGAATTGCCAATTATTTTTAATTCGCCACCTTTTTCTAAGAATAATTGATTTTTTTCAATTTCTTCAGTCCTTAATTGAGCTCCTTCTGTATCAAGGCATATCTTTTTATTAGTCCATTTCTTTAATTGATAAACCATTGATTCAATTTCATCTATTTTAGTATGGGATAGATTTATTCTAAAATAATCTGCGCCAAAAGAATCCATTTTTTGAATTGCATCTTTATATAATGAAGATGGCCCTACTGTTACTATAATTTTTGTTTTCATTTAATTATTTTTAGTGCAACATTTTTAAATATTAAAAGATAGAAATGGAATATATTTTTTTATGATTTTTTCTATATTTCTACCGAAAATAGATAGTTTTAATAAAATATAAGTAAGAAAGAAAATTAAAATAAATTTAGTTAATATTTTAATAAATATATTAATATTTACTAACATCAAGATATATACTGGGAGTGTTAACAACATGATTAAAACAAACATTCCAACAAGCACTTTATAATTTAGGGGCAGTTTAAAAGCGCGTTGTCCAAATAATAATAATAATGAATCTGAAATTAATGCAGCATTTGCAGTGGCAATTACAGCTCCAATAGCACCATACTTTGGAATTAAAATAATATTTAAAAGAATATTAGTAATTAGTGATATAATTGATACAGGTAATTGATAAATCAACTTTTTTCCAAACATAATTTGATTTATTGAAATCATACTAAGAATTGAACCAAATAAATAATAGAAAACAAATATTGGAGCTATATACATTGAGGGATAATATTCTTCGGTTGTAAATATTTTAATTAATTCTTCAGAGAAACATATTATAGTAAAAGCACCTAAAAGAAATAAACCGGAAAGAGAATAAAAGCGCTTTACAATATCATGCTTAGATTTTAATGATCCTTCGTGAGCTTTATCTTGAAAATATGGATTAAATACTCTATTAATAGAATCAGCGCTTACTTTTAATACGCCCGCAAATTTCTCACCAATATTATAGTGTCCTAATGAATCCAAATTCTTATAATTAGTAATCATAACTTTATCAAATGACTGATATGTTAGCCCAATCAAAGATGAAGGAACATTTGGGTATGCAAACAATAATGATTCTTTTAAGTATTTTAATGAAAATCTTAATCCCAATAATTCTTTTAAAAAGAATATTGATATAATTATAATAATTAACTGACTAATTAATATTCCATTTATTCGCGCCATATATGTAAGTGAATGTGAAAATATAAAATAAAATGAAAATGATATATCAATAACAACCTTTGAAATAGATAGAATTGCAAATTGAGCAGTCTTCAATTGTGCTGATAGCAAATGTAAAAAGAATTGTATAAAATAATTTAAGCATCCTGATATATAAGATAATTGAAGTAATAAGGGTGAAATTTTACTATCAAATAAATTTATTGATATCCAAGTTGATAAATAAAATATTAAGACCCCTATAATAATAAAGGTTAAAGAGTTAAAAAAAATATTGGTTGAATTAAATATCTTAAACAATTGAAGATTATTTTTATACTCAAAATAATACCTATAAGATGAACTCATTAAACCAATAGATATTAGATTACTAACTACAGTACCAAACAATAGGAATAAGGTCAAAATCCCATAATCTGATGGAGATAAATATCGTGTATATATTGGTAATGTAATAAAGCCAAGTCCACTAGTAACTAGGGCGGTGATAAAAAATATTGATGAATTTTTAAAAAACTTAATATCCATTATATGCAAATAGAAAATAATCTAAGCAAATACATTAAAAAAATATTTGTAAAAATAACTAGATTAATTATTATGAAATAGATTTATCAGATTTCAATAATGAATAAATGACCACATCATGTCTGGTACCATCATATTTTAAATTATTTTCTCTAAGTGTACCTTCATGTTCAAAACCTAATTTTTCAATACCTTTTATTGATCCAACATTATCAGATCTGGTCCACGATTCTATTCTATAAAACCCTAATACATCAAAAGTAAATTTTATGATAGAACCTAACGCTTCAGTAAAATATCCGTTACGACCATATTTTGGTGATATTCCATATCCAACTTGTACATTTTCCCTATTTAAGTCCCAATATGTTAATCGAATTGTACCTATAGCTTTATTTTCACTAAGTAGAATAATTAGCCATAACATCCCATTATTATCATGAATAGATCTTAATATATTTGTAAAATATTGTAAACACTCTTGTTTTGATGCAAAACACTTATACTCCAAATACGCATAAAATTTTTCATCGCTGGAATATTCCCATAAATCATCAATATATTTATTTAAAATATCATCAGTAAGAGGCAATAATGACAATCTTCCTTTTTGATTAAATTTATCAGGTGTGTCATTATAAAATGAGTTAAATAAACTTGATTTTTCCAAATTAGTTCCTTAAAAATTCTTTTATAGCTATTACTATATAATCAATATTATTTTTACCAAGTGTAACTCCACTAGGTAAATGAACTGATTGTTCAGATACTTTTGTAGATACATTGAATTCATTATCATATTTATTTAAAAAGTGTTCGGCTTTATGTACCGGATTAATCATTTGCCGACACTCGATTCCTTTATCTTTCATGTATAGAATAAATTCATCTCTATTAAACTGACTATCTAGATTTATTGTTGTCATCCAATGCACTGGAGTACACCATTTTGCATATTTCCTTAAACTCATTCCTTTTATTTTTGATAATTCAGTATAATAATAATTCATCTGTTTTAAGCGTAAAGCTAAAATTTCATCTAATTTTTCCATCTGCGCTAATCCAATAGCAGCTTGCATATTTGTCATTCGATAATTATACCCAAGATCTATATGATGGTATTTTTTTTTATGATTCATTCCATGATCTCTTAGTTCACGGCATTTAATGGCAATTTTTTCATTATTAGTCAATATTGCTCCGCCTTCTCCTGTAGTGATGATTTTATTACCAAAAAAACTATATGTGGAAATGTCGCCTAGAGTACCAAGCAATTTACCTTTATAAGTAGCACCTATACTTTCAGCATTATCCTCAATTATTTTTAGGTTATGATTTTCTGCTATTTCAATGATTTCATCCATATGTGCAGAATGTCCAAACTGATGAACCACAATTATAGCTTTTGTTTTACTTGATATCTTCTTGTTTAAAATATTTGGATCAATTGTTAGCGTATCTTTATCTATATCTACAAGAACTAAATCAGCCCCAGATAGAATTACCATATTTGCCGGAGCAATAAAAGTTAAATCAGGGCATATAACTTCATCACCAGGCCCTATATTTAATGATTTAAGACTAAGATGTATGGCCGAAGTACAATTTGAAGTTGCTACGGCATAATCTATATCATGATAATCGGCTAAAGCTTCTTCAAACTTTAATATATAATCCCCTTGACTTGATATCCATGAACTATCTATACAATCCATTAAATATTTTTTTTCGTTGCCAGTAAAAAAAGGTTCAAAAATAGGAATCATAAAATTTTTTCATCCTGTGCAGCTTTATAATCATCATTCCGAAACCAATTAATTTTATATAAATCTGGATTATTTTTAAAAAGATTGACTACTTCTTTTCTATTAGGGAATGGACCCAAAATTCTTACAATTGAATTCATCAACCAGTAATCTTCTTTATAATCCAAAGTAAGACGAATGGGGAATTCTACATCCTCTTTATTTGCTTCTAAATGCCCAATACGTACCTCTGGAACTTTTTCAATAAAACTCCACATCATTTCAGTGTCATCTGTATTTTTGATTGAACATGCTTTATTAATAATATCAAGATTTATCGAATATCCAACACAACCCTCATAGAATCCATTATTTGGCTGGTCAATAGGATGCTTTACAAGATCTAAACCCCTATCCAATTCATCCATACTTTTAAAAGATAATTCAGGATCAAAAAAAGGATCATCAGCATCAATACTTATAAATTTATTAATTTTATGCTCAATGCAAGCATCTTTCCATCTCATTAATTTATCTTTTACACTTCCACGAAAAAGTTTTACATTTTCATTAGATGCAATCTCAGCAATTCTATCATCTTCTTTTTCCACTGTAGTACATACTATAGGATCAATATCAAAATATTTAGCTCTTCTAATCATATGTTCAATAACATTCCCATCTCCAAATGGCAGAAAACATTTTTCGGGTAATCTCGTAGATTGAGAGCGTACTGTTATCATTCCACTAATCATTCTTTTCTATATCCTCAATTGTTTTTTTTAATGCATTTATAGAAATTTTAGCTTTATCCATATCTCTATATCCTGTCTTAAATTGCATCATCAAAGGTTGGATTTTTTGTGCAATTGGCCAAGTTTGATTATCATAATCAAACTTACCTTTATATAATGGTGATTGAGATTGTAAATATGTCCCATAAAAGGGTTTTTCTATCATAACTGTTTCATTGTTTTGATTTGCTAAACCACCATAGAAACCATCACCACCATTATTATTGAACATGCTATAAAACTTTTCCCAACTAATACCTTTCTTAGTTTCCCCTAAATATTTAACAGCGTATGTCCAATAAGAATTAGTTAATCCACTATCAACCTTTTGAGGTATAATCCAATCAATCTTTTCAAAACAACTATCATACATTCTTGCAATTTTCTTACGCTGAGAAACTTTTTCATCTAGAACTTCTAATTGAGCAAGACCCATGGCCGCACAAATCTCAGGCAATCTATAATTATATGCCAGTGTATCATGTCTTTTAAAATTAGGATTTTGGAATTGGTGAGGCATTAAGCTTGTCATACCTTGTTTTGCTGTAAGTGTTGTATAACCAAGACCAGCATGTTTTCTAACTGAAGTTGCTAATTTTTCATCATCTGTAATAACTATACCCCCCTGGCCAGTTGTAATATGCTTTTTTGTTTCAAAACTAAAACTTGCCATATGGCCAATAGTGCCGGATAATTTACCTTTATATGTTGCTAAAAAACTTTGTGCACAATCTTCAATAACATATAGATTATGTTTATTAGCAATATCCATAATTGTATCCATTTCAGATGGAAGTCCATGCATATGAGTAGGGATTATAGCTTTGGTTTTATTTGTTATTTTTTCCTCAATTTTATTAGGGTCCATTAAAAACGTTTCTGGGTCAGAATCTATATAAACAGGAATAGCATTTTGTTGTATACAAACGAATGCGAACCAAATTCCTGTTTGTATTGGTCCAATTACTTCGTCTCCCGCACCAACCCCTGCTGCATGTAAACAACTATGTAGTGTAGATGTGCCCGAATTGTGCGCTATAGCATATTTAACACCATATTTTTTTGCGAAAGCATCTTCTAGTCTAGCAGTCCATGGATGAATATTATTTTCTTCATTTTCAGAATCTAAATACTCTAAAATATATCGTAATTCATTATTATTAAATTTTCCTAACGGATTAAAAATATTTTTGATTAATGAATCAAATTTTTTCATTATACAATTATCACCATATTGTTCGCCCTCCATCAATCAATAAATTATGTCCAGTTACAAATGAAGAGGCATCAGAACACAAATAAATGATTGCACCTTTAAATTCTCCTGGAAGAGCCATACGGCCCATAGGGATTTGTTCGCTTAATTTTTTTACAAAACTATCATCGTGCCCTCTAAATACCCCGGCAGGAGAAATACAATTTACTCTTACATTATTTTTTGCCCAATATGTCGCAAGATATTTAGTTAAATGAATTATTCCGGCCTTGCTTACAGCATAAAAAGCTGGGGAATTAAAATCAACACCCTTATATCCATTATCATCAGGTATATATATATTTTGATTAGGGCTGATCACACCAATATCTGAAGCTATATTGATAATATTACCCTTTCCTTTTTCAGCCATCTTTTTACCTAATATTTTACAGGATATTTGAGAAACTGTTAAATTAATTTTAATCCCTTTTTCCCAAAGCTCTTGATTCGTGTCTTCAAATTTAGCGAAAAAATCAGCGTCTGAAATTTCTATTCCATGCTTTGTAAGCGCAGCGCAATTAATTAAAATATCAATTCCATCATTCTCTTCCCAAATATCACTATATAGAGATATACAATCATCTTCATCAGTTAAATCCAAACTATATGTAGAAAAATTATTATGATTCTTTTGATTTAATATCTTTGAAGCCTCTTCCAATGATTTTTGATTGATATCAATTAATATTGGTTTTCCATTCATCTCAGATATTGCTTCAGCGAACTGTATGCCTAAGAAACCTGCACCGCCTGTTATAACAGCAGACCTACCACTTAAATCAAATTGTTTTTTTACAGAATCTGGTATAGATATTTGTTCATACATTATTTTTTACTGAATTATAAATTATTATATAGATTTGCCTTAAGAAAAGAATATACCTTGATTAATTCCTCTATTCCATCTTCTAAAGAATATTTAGGAAACCAGCCCATAGACTCTATTTTTTCATTACTTACAATATAATCTCTTTTGTCAGGATCTTCAGCTATTGGAGATTCAAAAATATGAAAATCTGAAATTTCTTCCTTTATCTTTTTACATAATTCTAATTTAGATAGATTCGCATCACTTAGACCTATGTTATACACATTATTTCTCATCAATTGATAATTTTCTATTGTATATGATAAAACAGATGCTACATCTTTTATATGAATAAAATTGCGCTTGAAGTGAGATTCAAATAGAACTATAAATCGATCTGAGAAAGCACGGTAAACAAAATCATTCACTAATAAATCCATGCGCATTCTTTGCGAAGCTCCAAATACAGTCGCCAACCTAAATGTAACAGCATTTCCAGTTTGAAGGACAGCTTTTTCAGCTAAAACTTTTGTTTTTCCATAATGAGATATTGGATTTAAAGGACTTTCTTCAGTACAAAAACTATCTTTTTTCCCTATACCATAACCACTATTTGTAACTGGCAATAATACCATTTGATTCTTTGAAACCCATTTTGAAATCTTTTCTATTTGAATTTGATTTACATCAGAAGCTAACTTTTGGTCTTTATCACAAGCAGGAGCGCCTACTATTGCTGCTAAAGGAATAATAATATCATGTTTTTGTACTTCATTTTTTAACAAAGTATGGTTTCTTACATCATCAACAATTATGTTCAAATTTTTATTATAGCAAAAATCTAATAAACTATTTTGTCTATACATAAAATTATCTAATACAGTGATATTATATCCATTTTTTAATAGTTGAGGAACTAGAATTGAACCTATATAACCAGCTCCACCAGTAACTAAAATACTGTTATTTTTCATGAGTAATTACCTTTCTGTAGACCATACTTCTAAACCTATATTGCTAAACTTAAATGGCTCCTGATATACTCCTTTTTTTTCCAAAGCTCGTATAATTTTTTTCTGATAGAGCGGTGATGAATATATAAGCAGGTAACCACTTTGTCCTGCTCCTAATAGCTTTCCTCCAAGAGCACCTATTTTTCGACAAATATTATAGCAATCTTCTATTTTTTTATTTGAAACAGATTGATTCATTTTTTGTTTTAGGATCCAAGATTCATGTAATAAATCAGCGAATTGCTTTACTTTTCCCTTAAGAATAGCTTCTTTCATTTTTATAGATATTTCATTCATGTCTTTAAATATTGCATCCAATATATTTTTATTGATTTTTTTTATGAGTTTTTCCTGAATTCTACTAGAGCTTCTGCTAGAACCAAGCTTAAATAACATTAAATTATATTCTAATTCCAAAAGAGTATTTCTTTGTAGCTTAAGTGGGTTTACTAAAACTTCATCCTTTCGAAATTCTATCCAACTAAATCCTCCAAAAGTTGTTGCGTATTGATCTTGCCAACCGCCATATATATCCATTTCTATACGTTCAACTTGATAAGCTAAATCTGCTATCTGATAAATATCTAATTGCTTATCGTTTCTAAAATAATTCAATGCACCTAGTACAGAGACTACAACTGCAGATGAACCACCTAATCCTGTTCCTGGATCAAACTCAGCATAGGTCTCAATATCAAAACCATAATCAGGTTGCATAATTTTTATTGCAGCTTTAATCAGATCTAATTTATCCCCATATTTAATTTCATGGATATTTTTCGCCGAATACTTCAAATCTAAATCCTTACTATTAATATGTATTTCAGAGTCATCACGCATAATTATCGATGACGTACAATACTTATTTATCGTTGAGCTTAAGACAAATGATGAATATTTATTTATATAATTACTCATATCTGTACCACCGCCTGAATAACTAACTCTTACGGGTGCTCTAGCTCTTATAATTCGGGTCTTAGATCTTGATGATGCAACAAACTTTGAATATACATATAAGTCTAATGGCAATCCTTTATCATTTAACACTGGTAAATTTTTAACTCGTAAATCAAATTTTCTTAATACAGTATGATGATCATCATTTTTATTAACAAATGTAAAATCCTTATTCATTATATTATGTATTTTTAGATTTAGAATATCTTTATTAGTAAGGATCCTTCGTATATCTCCATCAGTTACCACTCCAACACATGCACCTTGATCGTTAACTACAATAATAAATGCGCCATCCGTATACTGCGCAGTTGAATTAAATGTATTTAAAACATTTTTAACTGTCTTAGAACTATTAACAATTATTTTATTTAAATATTTAAATTGCATCAATCATTCTTTTAAACATTTTTAAATTATTAATTATTTTTTTTATAGAAGTATTTCTGAACTCTAATATTTTATAAACATCTTTAAAAGAAGCGTCACATATGATATCCCAATACCAACTTCCAGCCTGAAGAGGCAGGTGCTGATCTTCTATTCCATCATTATGACTTAATTCCATAGCAACTATATAATCCTTAACCAAGGAAACAAAACCAACTCGATCAAATTGAAATGAGTTTGATGCTAAATTTAGATGACCAATATTAAGATTTATTCCAATTTCATTAGGGTTATATCTATTCATAAATATTTTATATTCATCAGGTTTTTGCATTAATAAGTGATCTTTTTTACTGACAGAACCTTCAGTTTCTATAGCAATTGAAACATTTTTATCATTTGCTAACTCTATAATTTCATCTAATGATTTATACATTAATTCTGTTGCTTTATTAATATTTATATTTTTCAATTGATTATTATCCCATTGAAAATCATAATTTTTATCAGATAAGTTTGATCCTTCAGGATCAGTTAAGAATCCAGGATGAAAAGTATATAATTTAGCATTGATCTCATTACATAAATTGATTGCTTTTTTAATATGATCTAAACTCAATTTTCTAATATCATCATTAAATGACGCAATGTTTAAAACAAAAGAATCCTTAGGTATTGGAAAATAATTGTGTACTAAATAATCAAAAGAAAAATCTTTTAAATAATTATAATCATTTTCAAAGCAGTGATTCGAACCGATTTCAATTGAAAGAATACCAGCATTTTTACATTGATTAATTATATCAAATAATAAACTATTATCTTTAGCAAACGTTGTAGAAACATATGTATTTTTTACGTTCATAAATTATTTCCTAAAATATCTCCAACTTTAATGAATGAATTATCAAAAGAAGTAATAAATGAATTATTTTTTCTTATCTCTAATATAATAATATTATTTTTTCTACACGAAACAACAATCCCATCATTGCTTATTGATAAAACCTTACCAGGAATACTATTTATTTTATCAGTTATAATTTCATCACAGGCAACAATTTCAAATTTTTGATTTGATAAACAAGTTTCGGCAGATTTGAATGGCGGAAAATTCAGCGCTCTGCAAAAGTTGTATATTTTTCTACTATCCCATTCCCATTTTATAACCCCATCATGTGGAACTTTTCTTTTATAATAATTAGCTTTATTAAAATCCTGTGGGTATGAAATAATCTCTGAACCATTTGCTAATAAAAGACAATACTTTTTAAATAAATCTATACTTTTTAACGATACTTTATTATAAAGAGTTTGTCCAGTATCATTATTATCAATATAAACAGTTTTTCTCTCTACTATGTTACCAGTATCAACTTTGGATTCCATATAATGAAGAGTTGAGCCACTTATTTTTTCATCGTTGATTATCGACCATACACCTGAAAAAGTCCCCATGTATTCTGGCAAAAGAGCGCCATGAAGATTTAGTGACCCAAATTTAAAAATTGACAAAATTTCTTTTGGAATTATTTTTGGAAAATAGCAAGAAAATGAAGCATTGGCTTTAAAATCATTTAATTTATTATATACAATGCTATCATTCATTGAATCAATTTGAATAAATGGTATTTTTCTTTTTAATACTATTTTTTTAACTGATTTAAATATATGATCTTTCCCAAGATCATCACTTGGTATTACAACAAGCTGTTCAATAGAGTTATCATTTAAATATTTAACACATTCATAGCCAACTGTTCTATAGGCAAATAAAACAAGTTTCATATATCTTTTATATCAATGACGGTATCTTTTGGAATAAATGATTTTGCTTTTTTTCCACACACATTTTCAAATTCTTTAGGCGGCAAACCTGTCCCTGGTCTTTTGATTCCAATCATATTTTCTCTAATAATATCATTTTTATTTATATCAACAATAGAAACAATACTTTTTCTAAGCTTTAATCTATTTTCTTTCTCATTATTTAAAACTTGTTTTGTATCTGAACCAAGAGATATTTCTGCTTTTCGTATTAATTCAACTGTTTGCTTTAATTCTAATGGATCAAGAGACATTCTATGGTCAGGACCTGGTAATGACTTATCAAGCGTGAAATGTTTTTCATATATTTTTGCGCCCATTATAGTTGCCGCAATAGGATTTATCATATCTGGTGTATGATCTGAGTAACCTACAATACAATTTAGTTCTTTAATATATGTTTTGATTACTCTAAGATTGGAATCAGATAGTTTTGATGGGTAGTTACCAGTACATTGAAGCATTGCTACATCATCCAAACCAAAATCTTTAACGGCATTTATAGCTTCTTTTACTTCCTTCATATTCGACATTGCAGAAGAAAGAATCATTGGACGTTTTTTCTTAGCAATATATTTTAATAAAGGAATATTATTCGTATCAGTAGAAGCAATTTTAAATGCTGGGACATCTAAGTCTTCTAATAAGTCAGCGCTTTTCATTCCGTAAGGAGTACTTAAGAAAATTATATTATTCTTTTTACAATAATTAATTAATTCAATATGCATATCATAAGATATTTCTTGGGTTTTTAATAATTCAAACCATGATTCATCTTTATCGCTTCCCGTTGTTTCAATATGATATGTTGATTTTGGAGCTTCTTTAGTATTCAATTCATGTGCTGTAAATGTTTGAAATTTAACAGCATCAGCTCCTGCATTAACTGCTTCATCAATTAATTTTTTACCTAAATCAATCGATCCATTATGGTTCACTCCAGCTTCAGCAATAAAAAAAACAGAGTGTCCATAACCAATGTTTTTATCAGCTATTTTAAATTCCATAATTTATCCTTTCTTTGCATTTCACAAAGTAATTCATAATCTTTTGGTATACCCATATCAATAAATTTATCATTCGGGACTTCAAAAGCAGCTACTTCTTCTTTCTTTACCAATCTTGGAAACATATCTTTTTCAATAGAAAAAATTTTTGCAGAGTTTTTAAATATAGATTTATCAAAAATATAGTGCCCATTATTTATCCATCCTTCACTAGTTTTTTGCTTCTCATTGAATGAAACTATTTTACCATTATCAATTGATACAGATCCATATCTTTTAGAATCACTATGTTTAGAAACTCCGATCATTGCTTTGTAATTATTTAACAAAAATATTTCCATCATTTTGTTAAGATTAACTGATGACAATGTATCTCCATTAATTACAAAAAAAGGAGATTTTATATCTGAATTTTCAATAACATATTTTATCGCGCCACCTGTACCCATAGGTAGAGGTTCAATAATATTAATAAGATTATTATATTTTGATTTATTGGCATATTCAACAAATAAATCTGATTTGTAATGCATACTTAAATAAATATTGTCAATATTATAATGAGAAACCTCATTTAAAATCAGATCAATAAATAACGAGTCTCCAATAGGCATTAAAGCTTTTGGAATCCCATTACTAATTTTTTCTAATCGCGTTCCAAAACCACCAACAAGAATAACTATGGAATATTTCTTCAAAATTAATCGGACAATTATATTTGGCTTTTTAATTCATTTTGTATTTTTAAATATGTTGGAAAATCCTTATCATATTTCATTAAATATGATCCATATTTATTAGTTTTTATTTTCCATTCTTTATTATCCATATGGATAATTCTATTTAATTTTTTGTTAAATGCTCTATATCCTTCTTCATATAAAAACCAATCACCATAATCATATGAGGAATAAAGTTTTCTCTTAGAATAATCTATAAACATTATTTTTTTGCCAATTCCAAAAGCTTCTACAACTAGTGTAGAAAAAGTTGAGATTACTACTTTGGACATATGTATTGCTTCATAAGAAGAAAAGTCAGTTCTTGGTAACAAATGAGCTTTTTTACCAAATAAGTTTGTATAATAATTAAAATCTTTTCCACTTTCATCTCCATTTAATGCAATAATTACATTCAACGAATTATCTTTTAGAAATCGTAAAAGGTAATTATCAATAATATCATTGATTTTGCTCACATATTTGTTTAACGAAGTTTTATTTTCATTATCAATAAAATTAATTTCTTTCCAGCAAGACACTAAACAAATATCAAATTCCTCATTACATCTAATATTTAATTCTGAGATGCTTTGCCTTAATGATCCTACTGGTAAATAATTATTTATTTTATGATTATATTTAGTAAAGATATCTTTTTCATAATCTCCAAAACAGAAATAATTATCTAAAGAAAACTTCTCTTGATTAATTCCATATTCAGGATGAATTGATTCTAACTGACTTCTTTTTCTTTTACCATTTTGTATTGCATAATGCTTTGCTATATTATTTAAACTTGCAAACCGAAAAACAAGTTTCGAATCATCTACAAATGATAATGTTATTTTAGAATTTGTGACTTTTATTAAACTATATATATATGATAAATATAGATCTTTACAATTATAAAGATACTTTATATAATAAATTATTATTTTAAAATTAATTATAATTTCATTATCAGGTTCAAATAAATAATATTTAGCATTAATAGGTTTTAAAATATATTTCTCTATTAAGTGAGAATCATTATCATGAATTAAAATAATATCTACTTGATACATTGATCTGAATTTAATTTTATTTAGTAATGTGAAAATTTTTCTCAAAATAATTATTTATAAAGAATAATTACTAATTAATCTACAAAAATACGTTTGTGCTAATTTGAGATAATGATTGGATATTAAACATATTTTCATGACTTGATATAATCGAAGGACTGTTAGTATTTAATTTATTATTCAGTTCCCTTATATTCCTTGAAATTGATTTCCTGTTAAAAACTATGGCAGAATTTATCATTTCCTCAGTCTTACCATTTTCAAAAGGTTCATAAACAAAATAAGGGATTTTATTATAAGAAAATTCTAACAAAGCAGTTGAAAACTGACCGATTACTAGTTTTGTACTATTTATATATTTCCATGTTGGATTAATCAGAAGATCAATATTTCCTAATAAATTATGGTTATTTAAAAGTTGTTGGTAATATATCTTATCATTTCTTCCATCTTTAATCTTTAGACCAATTTTTTTATAATTTTTGCTTTTAAGCAATTTAATTATATCAGCAATGATTCCGCCTCTTTGGTCCCAAGTAATTTGTGGATTATGCTGATTTGGCTGATAAGACATAACTATTGCATCATAAATAACAGATGATTCTACTACTTTTTGTTTTTTTAAAATTGGAGAAATACATACAAAACATGATTCCTTGTTTACACCCATAGAGGTAAGAATAGATTTATGTTGAGAATTGTAGGCTAAAAATTTATCAAATATAAATTTTTGATTTTTATTATCTTTATATAATAGAGATCTATCTATTACAAATTGATAACCATCTATGGCAAGAACAGTTTTTATATTAAGATTTCTTGCAATTTGAGCTGCAATAACATATCCAAAATGTGTTTCACCTGGTATAACTATTGATTTAGGTGAATAATAGGAAAGAATTTCTTCAAAAATAGAATAAGTTCTTTTAAAGATTTCTCTAGCCTTATAATATTCTTCTTGCAATAAATTGATAAAATGTTTTAGCAAATCATCATCACAATCATTCCATTTATATAATAATAGCTTTTTTAAACGTTTAATATCTAGAATTGTATTATCAAGATCTTCAGGGAAAAGAGAATTTAATTTGCCATCAACTTTTTTAATTTTTTTATAATAATACCCATTCCATGGAAATAGCGAATTAAGGTTTAAGCAATCATTTCTATATTTCCATACATCTCTACTCGTCCAATCTGGTATATTTAATATGGGTCTTTTTTTTACAAAAATCATAAATGGCTTTTGTAAAATTCTTGCTATGGATGAAAATGGATGAACATCTGGAAAAATATAAGATTTTGTAAACTCAGGATCCGGCGTAAAAGATTCATTAAAGTCTGCTTTATCATTGTAATATTGAATCCTATTATTAAATATCTTTGAAACTCGTTTAAAGCTTAAAGACTCACTTCTTGAAGCATAAATTAACTCATTGTCTAATAGAATGCTTTTAATTGATAAATAATTTCTATAATCATTTGCAAAAGCTGATAAAATCCTCCGTGCAATAATATTACCTAATGAAATTCCTTCGTTAGCTGATAAATCATTTCCATTTTCATCTCTAAACCAATTGAGCGCTATCCAAACGACAAAATCATAGCTATTTTTATCTTTTGCCAATGGATATTTATTAAATAATATTTGCTCTTTATCTAGTTCAAAATCAGTAACTATATTTCTTGAAAATACATTATAATCGCTTGAAAATTTGTTTTTTACAAAATCAATATCAGATCTACAATTCACTAAAATTGCTCTAGGCATAATTTCTATAAGTTTTATCTATTTGAGGATTATCATATCGAGACCATCTATTTAAAGGCAAAAAATATATTTTTATATGTATTAAAACAGAGTGGAAAAGAATAATTTTACTTTGAATGTTTTTTGGTAAAAAATCTACAATTGCGTAAAAATAATCTCTTTTTAATAATTTTAATCTAATTAAATATCTAGTTATTTCATCTTCATTTACCTTATAATAGTTCAATCTTTTTGGCCCTCTATGAGGTAGTAAAAAGAAATATATCCCCTTTATTTTATTTAGAAAACTATTCTTTGTTAATCTAGAATAATTAAACTGCTGCATAATATTATTGAAAAGAGTTTCTATCATAATCAACTCCCTATTATCAGATAATTCTCTCTTCCATCTTGACATTATGGATTTCGATGAAAAATATTCTTTATCTGGTTTAGTTGACTTTGTTAAATATGAGCTGTCAATTGAAGGTATACTACCATCAGAATGATTTCTTATTAATAGTTTATCAGAAAATTTTATACCTAACCAATTAGTGAATTTTTTCATTTCAAGTTCTAAATTAGAAATCATATTTTCATTTTTAATAATCTTAATACTATGATCTATCAAATGATTATATCTAAAATATATGTCTATTGAGTTCAACCACTCTTCAATAGACATATTAATAAAATAATCATGGTAATCTGGTAAATGGCCAACTTTTTTTGTTATTCCTCGAAAATACCCTGCTATACTTGCCCTCGGATCTCTTACAATAAATAAAAAGTAAGGATTTTCAATTTCTTCCATTATGTTATAAAATGTAAATGATACATGTTCATGAGAAATGATTATATCTATAGAATCAAAGTCAATCCCTTTTGTTAATGCATATGCATTGTGGATAGAATAAAAAACTGTTTTTTTATTAATTCCTTTATTTTTCAACTCTTTATTTAAATATTTAGAAAATTTTTCTTCTTCATTCTTTGATTGAAATAATTTTGTGTCAGGTGTATTCCTTGAATCAGCTTTAAAATGATCTAACCATATTGATAACATTTCATCTGAATTTTTTGCATTATCACACTCTAATATTTTCCAATAACGAAAAAAGCTTAATTCTGGAAGTATTAATATTGTTGAAACACTATTTAATAAGCTATGAAACCAATCAATGCCACAATGCCCAAAGGACATTAAAAAAAGAGTTTTTATTTCTTTATGCGGAATATTCTGCTTTACCAACTAAAAGATCACAAACCATCAATAACCAAATTTGATGAGTATTTTCTACAATGTTATATGCTTTGCTATCTACCCAAAAACTTAATTCACTATTTTTTACTAAAAGATTATCACATGAAAATCCAGAAAATCCTATAACATATATTCCTAACTCTTTTGCTTTTTTTGCTGCATTTACTATATTTTTGGAATTTCCACTTGAACTAATTAAAATGACTTTATCACCTTCATCGCCATAAAACTCGATTGCTTTTTCTATCCAATTTTCATAACCATAATCATTTGCAAAACACGTAATTAAATCAGCTTCATTAAAGTTTATTGTTCTTATTTTTCCTTGCTTAGTAAAGTCCACTGCGATATGGCTTGCCATTGCTGCGCTTCCACCATTCCCTGCAACTATAACTTTTTTATTGTTCTTTTTAACATCTAGTAACAGATTTTTCATTTTTAATATTTTTTCAGATATGTCTATCTCAAATAGGGATTTATTATATCTATCTAAATAATCTTTAATAAATTTTATTTCATCCATTATTTTTCTCCTTTTTCTGAAAAGTATATATTTTATCAATTATTTTCATCAATTTGAGAGCATCTGTAGAATTTCCTACTGTTACTTTTCTATTTGATTTTATTGCAGAAAAGAACTCATCCATTTCTGAATACCACGATTGATCATTATGAAACTTTATGTCTTCTTCATCTTTCCACGTAGCAGAAGGAGCAGTAGTGCGGTTTTTTGCAATTGTTAATATTTCATCTCCATAGGTATTAGATGAAGTTTTAAGTCCATTTAATACTAAATAGCCTTTTTCTAAAAATACTTCAAGTGAAAATAAGTGACGCCACTGTGTCATAGTAGAGTGGAGAGAGGCAGCAATACCAGTTTTAGAATTTTCTAAAGTGGCGAAAACATTATCTTCCACATCTAAATTCCAGTAAAGATTCGAAACAGATGCATGCACATTATCAAAATCATTACCAAAATATAAAAATAAATCAATCATATGAATTCCTTGGTCAATAAGTATTCCACCACCAGCATATTTTCTTTTTGCCCGCCAATTATTATAATATGTATCATCTACAGATTTACCATATCGACCTCTCATCCAAAGTATTGATCCAAAAGTTTTTTCATCAATTAATTTTTTCATATGTTTTATACTACCATGATGCCTGTGATTAAATCCATACATTAATATTTTACCAGATTGTTTTTCAATCTTACGAATTTCTAGCACATCCTCTGCTGTAAATGCTGGAGGCTTTTCACAAAAAACATTTTTCCCAGCTACAAGACTCTTTATAGTAAGATCTTTATTTAGATAATTGGGCGTACAAATAAAAACCGTATCAATTTCTGAATTTTGAATTATTTCTTCAGGGGTATCTACAAAATTAATTTTATTATTAATAATTACAGGATCATAAGCCGAAATAAAATTAATATGTTTCATTTTTGAAATTACTTGATGGCGAATTTGACCCATTTTACCGTAACCAATAATACCAACATTAATCATAAGCTTATTTCCTTAATGAGCATATCCAAACCTTGCCTGCATCCACTTAAAAATTCAGAGCAAGTACTAGCTATATGAGGGGACATATGAAATTTATTAGGATGAAACTTTTTTAATTTTCCAGAATATGGCTCTTCCCAAAAAACATCAAATGCTGCACGCAAACGATCTGAATTAATTTCATCATAAAGTGCATTTTCATCTACGATTGAACCTCTAGAAGTATTTATAAGAATTGCTCCATCTTTCATTAAAGCTAATCTATCCCTATTTATAAAAGCATCATTATCAGATGATTTAGGAATATGCAACGAAATACAATCAGCATTATTTATTAATCCTGGCAACTCTGAATCTTTATTGTTTATTATATCATAAGTATAAACATTGGTAAATGGATGCATATTTTTTGCTACCCGTGAACCAATATTACCAGAACCAATAACTAATAAATTCTTTGAGGCCAGCGCATTTCGATCCATTTTATACCAAGGATTAATTGTACCAATATCAGAATAAAACATGCGGAAAATTAGATTGCAGGTAAACGCTGCAGTTTCATTATATATTATTTCAATGGTATCTTTGGCTGGATACTTAACTAGAATACCTCTTTGCTTTGCTTCAATTTCAGGAACATTATCTTTTCCTATTCCGGCGCGAAAAATACCTTTCAAATTTGGAAATTCATCAAGCTCTATACTTTTGCTACCCAAAAGGGCTATTTGTGCTTGATTCCTATCTTCAGAAAAAATTAAATCGTGATCATATCCATCAAGTGTTGATGTATTTTTCCATATCAACATAATACTATAAATAATTCATTTTAGAAGATTGTGTATTGATAATATTTTGTAAAATCTTAATTATAATCAAATAATAGTTGATTTGAAGCTTTTACATTAAATTTTACCGAACTTGAACTTTCAATCAATGAAAAACTTCCACCTGCTTCATTAATTAAAGCTAAACCTGCAGCAACGTCCCATATATAAATATCTTCTTCTTCATATACATCAAAAACTCCTGAAGCTACCATAGATAACATCATTACTGCAGAGCCAATCATTCTTATTTTTTTATATTTAGATATATTATCTACTGTTTTAAGCAAAGAAACTTTATCATAATTTCTTCCTGATGGAAATCCAGTAGCTAAAATTGCCTCATCTATATTATTAGTTTCTGAAACAAAAATCTGATTTTTATTTTTCCATGCACCATTTCCTCTTGATGAAAAATAAATATCCTCAGAAAAGATAGGAGCTATGACTCCTATAACGGGAGCGCCGTCTTTCCAAAGTGAGATTGAAATAGCAGACATTTCGAACCCTCGAAAATAATTAAAAGATCCATCTAAAGGATCGACAATCCACTGATAATCTTCTAATTCAAATTTATCTAAATTATTATTTTCCTCTGAAAAAACAGGTATTTTTGTTTTTTCAAGTGCAGTTATAATATGATTATGTGCGATAAAATCAGCAGAAAGTTTAATATCCTTATTATTACTATTAATTAATGACAATTGATCTGAACTTTTTTCGCTTAAAATTTTTCTTACTTCTAAAACTGTTTTTTGTGCAATTGATAAGAAATCATTCATTATTTATAATAACCCAAAATAGTGCATGGCACTCCATCTGCTCCATCAATTTGAAGGGGAGCTACAACAACTTTATCAAAAGATTGATCTAGATCCAACTTCATGTCTTCAATTAAGAGGATTGGATCACCCTTGCTTGGATTAAGAAATTCAATATGGGCTTTACGACCTTCTTCTCTATTACTATAACTTGAAATAGAAATTAAATCCATCCCAACACAACGAATCTTAGGATAATTAATACGAAAATATTCAGCAAGCTTTGAAGATAATCCAGGGGGTGTCAAAGTATACTTATCGCTTCCACGAAAAAATGAAAATCCTGTTTTAATTAATATTAAATCTGCATCAGGGTTTCTGATCTCAGGGATTTTTTTTGAATCAATAATTTCACATTCACTGACTCTATTTGATAAATCAATTATCTCAACATTATTAAACTCCCAAAAATCCGCAGAATAATCGTTTATTGTTTTACCTGATTTATCAAAATGATATGGTAAATCAATATGAGTGCCACTATGATTAGAAAATGATAGATTCATAGTATTGCAACTATCACCTTTAGTTATTTCCTTATCACTTGAAAAACTTATTCCTGTCCCATTCCCATAAAGTGGCGTTGCTTCTGACAAAGAATAAGATAAAAATACTATTTTATTTTTATTAGACATATTAATTAACTGATAAAGTACTAGTCATGTTAGCAAATGATAATTCAGCAAAAAGTATATCTTCTTCATATTGATTTAATTTATTGATTACATTCCCGGTTGGATCTATTAATATGCTATGCCCATATGTATCAACACCATTTCCGTCAACTCCAAATTGATTTGGAGCTAATACATAACAATGATTTTCAATAGCTCTTGCCCTAAGCAAAATTTCCCAATGTAATCGACCAGTTTTTGTCGTAAAAGAACTTGGAATCACAAGGATTTTGACACCTTGATTATAATAAAATCTGTACAATTCCGGAAATCGTAAATCAAAACAAATAGAAAGTCCAATCTTAATATTTTTTATTTCACAAATACTGTTTTTCTCCCCAGCTGTAAAAATTTTATTTTCATCAATTATTTTACCTGCTACCATAGCTTTGAATAAATTTTTTTTTCTATACTTACAAATAATTGATCCGGAATCATTAATCATAACAGAAGTATTATAAATTTTAGAATTTTTAGCGCGCTCATAAATCGACCCAGCTAAAATATTAACTTTCTTTTTTAATGCTATCTCCATTAATGGGACTAATGATTGACCAGGTATTTCTTCTGCAATTTTTTGATAAAGATCTCTTTTGATTAAAGGTCCCCTATAGTTAAAAACTTCAGGTAGTAAAATTAGGTCAACGTTCTTATTAGATGCCTTATTGACTAAGTTGCAAGCATTTTGAATATTGTTTTGCTTATTACTATCTGCATTAAGTTGAATTATTGCAATTTTCAAAGTACTTGATCAACCTTTTTAATAATTTCTAATGCATGATTAGCTTCATCAGCTGTTAAACAAAGATTAGGTCTTAACCTGACCGTTTTATCCCTAGTCGGGTTACATAACATTTTATTGTTTAATAATTCTTTTACAAAAAAATCTCTTTGCTTATTGCTATTAAAATCAAAGGCAAATAAAAGACCACAATTTCTAATATTTTTAATATTTTTAATATTTGATAAACCTTCAATTAAAAGTTGTGACATTTTATTTACATTTTTTAGAATATTTAATTCTTTATATGTTTTAATAATATACTTGCATCGAATCATATCTATAATATCTGCATCCCAAGTAACTTCTAAACGAATAGATTTATTAAAAATTTTTGCAAATTTTTTCTGGACAGCAATACCTGAAAGTTGTGTTTTCTTTCCAAAAACAAGAATATCTGGAATAATTGGTAAATGTTCAAAATACCATAGCTTACCGGTGCCTCCAAAACCTATCTGAATTTCATCAAAAATAAGTGGTACATCATAAATATCTGATAATTGACGAATGGCTATAAAAAAATCTTCGGGGAAATACCTATCTCCATAAGTGCATTGAATAGGTTCAACCAATATTGCACATGTATTTTCTTCCTTAAGAATATTTTCAATATCTTCTAATACTTTATTTGTTGAATTATTATCAATTATTTCTTTTCCATTATCATAATTAATAACAGGATTTTCTACAGTATCTGAATAGCAGCTAGGAAACCCTTTCAATCTTTGATTTACTGGTTCAAATCGATCAGTCAGAAAACCACCGTAACTATTTATGCCGTGGAAACTCCCTTTAAATGACAATACTTTTTTACAACCAGACCCTTTATAATCCATAGCAGTTTTAATTGCTGCTTCTATAGCTAATGCGCCTGTGCATGAATAATGGTAATGTGTAAAAATATTTTTTGATGTATATAATCTAAATTGCTCATCAAACTCTGCTGATTCATCAGATAAAATTTCACAATTTGGAATTTTTTGATGAGCAACATTAATAATATCATCAATATAATTCTTGGTTTTAAATATCGGATGATTATATCCTAATGAAAGGGTTGCATATTGACCAAAAAAATCAAGATATTTTTCTTGACTATCCTTATCTACTAAATAGGCACCATAGCTATTTTGAAAATCAATTTTCTTTTTAAAAATTGAGCTTCTATTCATTACTATTATAATCTAAATCAGTGTAGACATGGTCAACATCTTCTCTGCTAACCGCTAGCCTTATTGCCATTTGACTGCCTTTCGCTGTTATTTTGTGTACTCTATTTCTATTAATAAAAACAACTTCACCTGCTTTAATTCTTTTTGGCTTGCCCTCAACAAGCCATTCCCATTCGCCTTGAATTATATACCACCATTCATCCCAGTCATGATGATAGTGCATACGATTACCTTCACCTGGCATTTGAGCAATTAAAGTTGCGCTATTTGAAGGTGAATTGATTACAGTATGAGACCAAGATTCAGTTTTAGAATTAGCATTGATTATATCCTTGATCAATACTTTTTCTTTATTAAAATCGAACATTTGATTACTTTTAACACCATCTTCTATTAAGATTCTTTCTCTATCTGCGTCATATATTAATTCATTTGATTTCCCAGTATAGTAAGTAGGCTCTTCATTTGAACTATCAAAAGATTTAGCTATAGCTTCCGCAAGAAGAAAATCCTCTTCGTTATCAATGTCAATAGTTGAGAAACCTTTCAAATCAAAAAATCCTATATTCCCATCACCACCATGATATGCTGCCCCATATTTATTTATGTTATTTTTGAAATTTTCTACTTTCCATCCCATTATTCCACACGCATATGCCTTGATTGGCTCAAGAAGCTGAGATGGTGGAGTCTTTTTTTTCTGATCAAAATTTATTGGACTATTATTATATATGGATTCAATTTTTATATTAGATACAGAAATTTGAGTGTCATACTTCATTTCGATCATATTTTTTATAAAATTATCAATTTCTCTATAGGATAAAAATGGTGATGTTGGAAGCAATTGCACTAAAATATCACAATCTATATTATTAATGAAATCTATAGCAAAATCATCATTAGTAGCTGAATCAGTTGAGAGCTTTTGGTCTCTTTTGTAAAAATTAATATTATTTGTTTTAGCAATCTCATTAAAAATATCTGCCTCTGAATTAATATAAATTTGATTTAAATATTCAGATTGCAGAGCTGAATCGATTATATATTGAATAAGAGGCTTATCATTTATCATCCTTAAATTTTTATTTTTAACTCTTGTGCTTCCTAATCTCGCTGGAATCATACCTATTATTTTCATATTTTTCCTTTACTGATTAATTTTTATTATTAATTTTTCTCTTTTGGCATCCAATGCATTTTCTCATATACTTGGCAAACATTTAAGAATAGTTCAAAAATATCTTTAGATACTAAATTTTTTACAGATTCCTTACGCATTTGGAGCTCTTCACTTTCAGTTAAACTTTCTATTGGCTTAGTCCAACCACATCTTCTATAAATTTCTAAATCAATACCATCTGCAACTTTATTTCTGGGTATTTTCTGACTTTCAAAAATATCTTTGCTGAATTCTGTTAAATCTATATCTAAATGATTAAGAATTTTCTTAATATATACATCTGGATTTAAAACAAATGGTTCAAATGGAATAGTAAGAATTTTATCTAATAAATATAAGTTTTCATTTTTAAATCTATTAACTTTTTCAGTATAAAAATCAATAAACTTCACAGCCCTTTCGGTAGGATTAAGTAATAAAAAATCTTTCTCCCAACCATAGGAAAAATATGGTATTTCCTTATCCTCATATAAAAACTGAGTTGACCAATTCCTAACATTATCTACAAGATCATCCATCAAAACTGATGCAATTTGCCTAATCATATATGCTGGATGTCTTAATATTTCAAGAAAAAATATTTTATTTTTAAATGCTTCCCAAATAGGTTCACTAAAACCCAGCTTATTATGTGTGGCCAAGTGCAATATAGGTTTCTTTTCATTTATTAAAGGAACTATATGTTCATCACCAGGCATTAATAATCGATTAATATATTCTTTCTTATTGGGATAATTAAATGCACTAGAGAGATCCGTTGGTCTAAAGTTTACATTTCGACCCATATATTGATTGTAAAGTTTTAAATCTGCAAGCATCCTTAGTAAAGGTACGGCAACATTCATTGATATTTGATCTAGATAATAATATTCACAAACTGCCTCAATTTCATCAGAATATGATAACAATTCAACGTTTGTAAAGCTTGGTATTATCGATGAAAATAATGTTTTACCATTCCCTGGTAATCCATCAACAAATACAATTTTATTTATGAGAGATTTATCTCTAGATATTTTTGTTATACTCATAAGCTCCAACCATCATCTACCACTATATTCTGACCATTAATAAATTTGGATTTGTCAGACAATAAAAAAACTAAGCTGCCACACAAATCATTTGAATCTAACATTCCTTTTATATTACAAGTTCGATTGTATTTTTTTAAAAAAACGTTTGGTTGGTCATCCAAAATTCCGCCAGGGCTAATCGAATTTACTCGGATATTTTTTCCTTTATAATATTTCGCTAAATATTTTGTTATTGAAATAACTCCTGCTTTTATAGCACTATATTCAATAGGCGACACCATTTTAGTATCTTCATAATGCTCAAATTTAGGCGTTGAGAAACCTTGAATTGATGATATGTGAATAAGATTACCATGCTTTTGATTAATAAATTCATTAATCATACTTTGAGAAAATAATATGGCACCACCTAACTGATTAAATAGATCATTCCTTAAGTCTTTAGGTTTAAGTTTTTCGAAAGGAGCTCCCCATTGTTCAGAAACGGGATATGCACAATGAATTGCAGCATCAATTTTTCCAAATTTTGTTTTCCCATGCTGAATCATTTTATCAATCGTTAGCGGGTCTATCAAATTTCCTTCAAAAAATATTGCATTGTCCTTGCCAACTTCTGATATCAACTTATTACCAAGATCGTTGTTTACATCACCAATTATTACTTTTCCGCCATTTTCTACAATTGCCCTTGAAAAAGAAGAGCCAATGCGACCAGCTCCTCCACTTATTGCTACAACTATATTATTTAGCATTGTTTTCCCTAGTTTTTAAGATATTTTTTTTCATTAGAAATTCTGCAATTTCAAAATCAAGTTTTGTATCTATATCTAATGCTCTTTCAATTGGTATATCAATACCCTTCACTTTACCGTTAAAAATTCCCTTAGAATTTTGTATAAATTCTGGCCGACAAACATATGCTACTGTGGTCATATCAAATATTAAAGGAGTTTCCTGACGTCTTGTATAAAATTTGTTATTGTTTATAATAATTTCAATAAAACCATTGTCATTCTTTTTTACCATATTAAAATATGGACTACGATTTGATTCAGTTATACCAACTACTATATCTGTTTTTTTATCTAAAGAGGCTAAACATTTAGATATATCATTATTGTTCCTTAGTGGCGAAGTTGCTGGTAAACTTATAAAAACATCAAAATTATCATCTCTTTTTTCGAGCCAATTTATAGCATGTTGCCATGCTAACCATTCCGGTGAATCATCTTGAGCTAAATCTTCAGGTCTAGAAATTATATCTGCGCCATATGTCTTAGCAATTGTACTAATCTTTTCATCTTCCGTAGAAACAAATACTTTTTCTATAGCATCAATATTTTGTGCTATTTCTACTGAGTGAGCAATTAATGGCTTACCACACATTTCTTTAATATTTTTATCAGGAACCCCCTTTGATCCGCCTCGCGCAAAAATAAATGCATATGTCTTCATTTAAAGGCAACCTTCTCTCCAATATTACTAGATTTTTTTATAGCATCAATTATATGTATTATAGCAATTCCATCATTGATCGAGACTGAAGGTTTTTTATTATTTTCAATGCAATCAAAAAAATGTTCTAATTGTTTTCTATAAATATAATTGAGATCATTTTGATAGGTTTCTAATTCTTTATCCCCATTTATAGGTGACCAAATAATTTGATTATTTAAAATATCCCAAATTAAATCACCATTCGAACATCTCACAAAACATCTTCGTGTAATCTTTTGACAGTTAAAATCTAAATGAACAGAAATCTTAATTCCTTTTTCTGACTCAAAATTCATATCAGCAGAATCTTCTACATCTATATCCAATACACCACTATTTTGAATATTAGCCGATACGTGTTTCATGTTACCAAAAAACCATCTTATATAATGAAATTCGTGACTCAATTCTGTTAAAACCCCACCACCTAAATCAGCTTTCGCAGAAACTGACATTCTATAATCTTGATCTTCTCGCCAGTTTGGCAAATAGGAACTACAATCAACTTGAACGTGTAAAATCCGCCCTATATATTCATCTTGCAATAATTTTTTAAACTGGATAGCGCAGGAACTATAACGCAAACAATATCCTAGGAGCGCAACCTTTTTTGTTTTTTTATTTACTTTTATTAATCTAGCAATATTATTTAAAGAATTTGATAGTGGTTTCTCTATTAAAACATGAACACCTCCTTCCATCAAATTAATTGCTTGTTGAGTATGATATATGGATGGAGTTGCAATAATCGCTGCTTCAATTCCATGATCAATTGCTTCATCCAAAGAATAAAAGACAGCATTTAATAATTTTTCTTCTTCCACTTTATTACCTTTTCCAGAACGAACAGCTATAATATTTATTTCTGGATGCAACTCTTTCACCAATCTTAAATGTCTACGACCAATACTACCCAGTCCAATAATTCCTAAATTATTAATCAAAATTTTTCAGTTGCTTTTTTATACTCTGCCCATTGACCAATATCAATCCAATCATCATCATCTACAGGGAAAACCCCTACTTTTTTACCTTTACTTTTTAGATCTTCAATTAGCTGAGTAATATGGTAAAATTTATCTTTAGATATATAACTTAATACATCTGGATTTAATACATATAATCCTGTATTAATCAGAAAATCATATTTAGGTTTTTCATTAATATGAGAAAGATATCCATCATCATTTATCTCACAAGTCCCATAGGGTATAACATATTCTTTAGCAGATGCGACTAATGTTATGTCATAATTATTTTTTTGATGAAATTCATATAGGCTTGCATAATCTGCCTTAATAATAATGTCACAATTTGTTACAAAAAATGGCTTATCAAATTTTCCATTTAAATACTGAAGACTGCCTGCTGTCCCTAGCGGATTTTTTTCATGTATAAATTGCACATTATATTCTGGCTGCAATTCTTCAAAAAATGCTTTTAATATTTTTCCTTTATAATTCACGGTTAAATAAATATCCAAGCATCCAACATTTATAAATCTTTCAATAATATGCTCAATAATAGGTTTATCATTAATAGGAACTAATGGCTTTGGAAGGACAACCGTAAAAGGCTGCAAGCGCGTTCCTTTACCGCCAGCCATAATTACTACTGGCACATTTAATTCTTCTTTTTTGTTCTTTTTATTGTTTTTTAATATTTCATCCCAAAGAAGAATTTTTATTAATTTACCTTTTTTATTGATAACAGGTATAAGATCAAATCTTTGTTGCGCAAATATTCTTTTTACATTTTCATCTGTGTATTCTCCATCAATAAAAACCGTAGGATTAGATTGATAGATCTGTTCGATAGAATGATTCATTTCATAACCTTTTAAAATACCTTTACGCAAATCACCATCACTTAACGTTCCCAATAGCTTTTTATTTAAATCAATAATCACCAAACACTTTTCCCCCGACTGGCTTAATTTTTTCATAGCTTGACGAATTGTTATATTGGGTTTAACTGTGATATTTTTCATAAATCATAAAATTCTTTTTTAAGTTCATTAGGTAATATTTCCTTATTCAATATTGCCATAATTTTTTCAGTTGCTTTACCTGCTCCATAAGGATTATCAACAGTCTTTAGTTTATTTTGAAATCTATTGCTGTATAGTTTTTTAATAGCATTACTAACTGAATTTTGATTAGGTTTACAATCAATAACGCTATCAGCTTTAATTCTTCCAGTCTGTCGATCTCCAATATTTATTGTGCCAATTTTAAATGTCGGAGCTTCTAACAAACCGCTAGATGAATTTCCTACTACTCCATCTACAAATTGTAATAAAGATAAATAATTAAGATTACCCATTGAAGAAAACGAAATAGATCTATCTCTATTTTTTGCAACAAAATCTTTTATCATTATTTTGATTACCCGGCTATCTGAATCAGAATTTGGCAATGTAAAGATTAAATATGTATCCTTTAGTTCATTTAAAGTATTGATAAGAGATTTAAAATTTTTCTGAGATGTTCCATCTTCAAGCGTTACAGGATGATAAGTAATTAATAAATTTTTTTTATCAAATTTTATCCCCATTTTATTTGTCAGCTCTTTTTTAGATATAAGGTTTGATTTTTTTATAGAATCAACACCTAAGCCACCGACATTATAAACTCGGCTTGGATTTTCTCCTAACTGAATTACACGATTTTTATATTCATCAGTAGCAACAAAATGCCAATAAGACATTTTAGTAATAGAATGTCTTATTGCCTCATCAATGGCCCCCTGAGTGCTTTCTCCTCCATGGATATGACCAATTGGAATTCTCGCAACAAATGCTGAAAAAGCAGCTGCCATAATTTCATATCTGTCACCAAGCAATATAACTAATTCAGGCATCAACTCAGCAAATGCATCAGCAAACCCTATCATACCTACACCTGTAGATTTTGTAATTTCACTTGGAGAATCATTAGAGATTTTTATATCAATTTTCTTATCAATAATAAAACCGTCTTTTTCAATTTCACGGTAAGTAAGTCCAAACTCAGGCGATAAATGCATACCTGTAACGACAACTTGTAGATTTAACTTTGAAGATTTTTCAATACTACGCATTAAGTTAGAAAGTAACCCGTATTCTGCCCTTGAACCGGTAATAACACAAATATTCTTCATTGAAAATCTAAATATTAATCATCAGTTCCATCTAGGTTAACAGTATGACGCAATTTCCAATCTCCACCATTATTATTCCATAAATGCGGTGAACGAAATTCATCAGAAAGCCTATGAAAGTATTTTGGTTCCATACCAATATATTCCATTACTTCATCAAAATAATGATTCGGAAATTCACCATCAAAACGCTTAACTAAAGCTTGGCCTTCTTCTCTAGTTAAATGTTTATTCCTAATCTCCTGTGATGCATCGTATGTTGATCTACCTATTCCGAATTTGACAAATGTTGTATAATAGTGTAAATCATCTATTTTATCATCAATACTATTATACTTACTATATGTTCCTTGTGTTCTAAATGGTCGTGCTTTAAAATTCATTTTTTCAACTGCATAATAATATGCTTCTTGTGGAACCCATTTTAAATAATAACCAAGATAATGAATTTGTATATTAGTATTAGAAAAATCTTCAGCAGGAAGAGGCAAAAAGGTCATTAGATCTACTAAATTTATATCATAATCCTTAATTATTTTTTCAATAGGAATGCCAGCTAAATACATTTCATCTAATTTCTCCATAGTATAATAAGATTCGTCTCTTAAAGATGATGTGTTATCTGCTAAAGGATTTCCATATTCTGCTTCATTTTCTCCATAAAAAACCAAATCAATGCCTAGTTTTGCAGCCAATTTAGGTGCTAGATTTTTCTGACCAAGAATAAAGGTCTGGAATGGGTGAAATAAATTTTCAATGGATAGCCTTGTAAGAAGTTTCATGGCTTTTCCATTCTGGTTAAATGTAATATTATCAAACCCTCCTATTTTAATCCAATTCATAAAATTACTATACCCATAATCTGTATACATAATAGGTGGCCACGTACATGTAAGAGGATTCATACCATATTTATATTTTAATATATGCGCTTGATATGCACTATCTTTTCCTCCACTCCCCGGGACAAGACAATCATAAGAACCATCATTACTTCTATATTTGTCTAATAAATCTTTTAACTCTCTTTCCCTATCACCCCAATCAATAGATAATTTAATTTCAGCTTGAGAACAAGCATCACATACTCCATCCTTATTAATATGCATATATTTTGCCCCATCTCGATTGCGAGTATGTTGAAATTCAGGCACTGATGCTGGTCGCTGATTAGACATTACACATTTTTTACAAAACACAACTTTGCTAGGAAGGTTGTAATAGGTTTCAAAATTAGACATTTATTTACTCACTTATTTTTTTCTTTAATTCCTTATAAATTTTTAATCCTTTTTGACCGCTTTTTTCTGGATGAAACTGAGTAGCAAAAATATTATCATATTGTATAGAAGAACAATATTCAGTTTCACCATAAATTGTTTTTGTAAGAGCATAACTATCATCTTCGAGTTCTACATAATATGAATGTACAAAATACATGAAATCATTATTCTGGTTATTAGAAAGCAATGTATTTACCCATGGATAATTATTTTTTCGTATCCGATTCCATGAAATTTGCGGTACTGGATTCCGTATAGAATTTTTTGTACTTACTTCAAATTTTTTGACTGATCCTTTAATAATACCTAGGCCACTATTATCGCCAAATTCCTCACTTGTATCAAAAAGTAACTGTAATCCTAAACATATGCCAATAAACGGTCTGCCAGTTTCAAGATACTTATAAATACAATTATCTAGTTTTAATTTAGCAAGATGAGACATAGCTTCACCAAATGCACCTACACCTGGTAAAATAGCCACTTTTGAATCTAATATTTGACCAATATCCGATGTAATAACCGATGAAATCCCCACCTTATTGCACGCTGCTTTAACACTATGCAGGTTACTCATCTTGTAATCAATAATTGCAATATCCATCTTTATTCTAATACCCTTAAAGGTATTCCTTCCTTAACTAGTCCGCTTTTAATATTTATTAAATTTTCTGTTCCAAATACTTTATACGAATTATTTTTACTTAAAAATTCAATATTTCCTTCATCATGAAATTCTTCTGTAAAAATCCCATTACTGTTTATAATTGCATAATGCAACATAGATGCAATAGAAACGGCATCAGCATTTCCAGTATTGATTGATTCTATAATATGATTGATATTGCCTGCTCCACCATGGGCAATAACTGGCACTGAAACTTGTGAAGAAACTTTTCTAATAAGTTCTATATCAAATCCATTACCAGTTCCTTCTTGATCAATAGATGTAAGTAAAATCTCTCCAGCTCCACGGTCTTCAACTTCACTACACCAGTTTAAAACTTTTAGATTAGTAAATTCCCTACCATTATCAGTATAAGCAAGATAGGATCCATCAGCTTGTCTTATAGCTTCAATAGCCAAAACAATGGTAGATGATCCAAATGTCCTACTAGCTTCATTTATAAAATCTGGGTTATTAATTGCAGCAGTATTTATAGAAACTTTATCAGCCCCTGCACGTAATAGATTATTGATATCTTCTAAAGTTCTTACACCACCACCTACAGTCAATGGTATAAATATATTTTCTGCAGTACGAGATACAATTTCTGTTAAATTATTTCTTTGATAAAGACTAGCTACTGTATCTTGATAAATAAGTTCATCCGCACCTTGCTCATAATATAGTCTAGCAAAATTTTCTGGTTTACCAAGCACTCGCAAACCCTCAAGATGTATTCCTTTAACAAGATTTGGGCCTTTGATATCTAAGCGGGGTATTATTCGAATATATTTCAATCAAATATCCTTATCAGAAATCAGATCATCAATATTATAATTATTTTTAGATTTTTTATCTAAAATACGATCCCAATCCATAGGATTAATACCTGTCCCTGGTCTTTTAATAGTCAAATTATTTACTGAAAATTTTTCACCTTTTTTTATAGGTTTTTTCGCTACTATAGATTTTCTAGCAATAGAAATATTCTGCAGTTCACTCTTAGTGGGCTTTTTCTCACCATTGCCCATACATTTTTCAATATTTCTGATAGAAATTATCATGGATTTAAGCTGATCTGGATCAAGGCTAGAAAAATGATCGGGTCCTGGCAAATTACGATCAAGCGTAAAGTGCTTTTCAATTATTTTCGCTCCTAAAGCCACTGCTGCAATAGGCACTTCGATTCCCAAAGTATGATCAGAGTATCCAACTTGCACTCCAGTTTTTTCCCTAATAGTAAGCATCGCATTTAAATTAACATCTTCAATAGGAGTTGGGTATTCTGTATTGCAGTGAAGAATAGTTATTTTATCCTTTTTAGCACCTGCTTCTAAAAGTATTTTTAAAGCATTATTTACTTCATCTATTGTAGACATGCCTGTTGACATTATTATAGGCTTACGAATACTACCAATATGTCGCAAATATGGAAGATTTGTTATTTCTCCAGATGGAATTTTGTAAAAAGGGATATTTAGATGTGATAATAAATCAATACTTTCATGATCAAATGGAGTAGAAAGAAATCCTATATTTTGTTTCTTACAGTGTTGAATCAATATTTGATGCGCATTAAGATCTAATTCTAGTTTTTTGATCATTCCAAACTGAGATTCATTGCTATCAGTTAAGTTTTCTTGATATTTAGCCTTAACTGCATAACGAGTAACCAGTGCTTCAGCTCTAAAAGTTTGGAATTTAACAAAATCAGCACCTGCCTGGGCAGCAACTTCGATCATTTCCTTTGCTCTATTTATTGAGCCATTGTGATTCACACCGGCTTCTGCTATAATTAATGTAGATTTATATAACATTATTTTATAATTGTATTTGAATCAATATTTTTTTTAATCACAACCCCTGCGCCAATAATACAATTACTACCTATATTAATAGATTCTTTAGTAATCACTCCACTACCAATAAAACTCTGATTATTAATTGAAACCCCGCCATTTATGATTGATCCAGTTGCAATATGACAATTATCTTTAATATCAACATCATGTTCTATTAGAACTTTATTATTTATAATACAATTTTTTCCAATCTGTGAATGTGCGTTTATAATAACATCATGCATTATGATAGTTCCATTATTAATCTTACTATATTTTGATATATGAGATCTTGGGGAAATAATTGATGGTAGATTATATTCTAATTCACTTAGATAATTAAATAGTTTTAATCTTATGTCCGGTGTTCTTATTTGTCCAAGTGCAATTAGCGCATACTTAATTCTTGAACGAATTCTAGGTAAATCGTTATCATTACCAATTATTGGGTAACCTAAAGTTTCTTTTTTAGATACATTGTTTTTTTCAATTAATCCTGCTATTTTAAATTTACCTGTTAGTTCTACAACTTCTATACAAGAACGCGCATGACCACCTGCACCAATAAGAATGATTTCATCCATTTAATACTCTTACTATTTTATCTATTTCACTATCTTTCAAACTAACTGAAGAAGGCAAGCAAAGACTACTACTAACAAGAACTTCCGCATTATCAATTTTATAATTTTGATGGTTTTTATAAGGTTTTTGCTTATGGTTTAAAGCCCATACCGGTCTAGTTTGTATACCATTTTTTTCAAGTTTTACCATTAATAATTCTTTATTTATACGAAATTTTTGGTCATTTATTCTTATTAAGCTCATCCAATGATTATTATCTGCATAATCTGGGACATTAGCCAACTCTAAACCTTTAATACAATTAATTGAATTTGAATATTTTTTATATATATATTTTTTTTTTGATAAATATTCAGATAATTGCTCCATTTGAGCAACACCTATGGCAGCTTGAACGTTTGTTAACCGAAAATTAAAACCGATTTCATTGTGTATATATCTAACAGGATCATCTTTTGCCTGGGTAGTTAAATATTTTGCTTTTTCAGCTAACTTACTATCATCAGTAATAATCATACCACCACCTCCAGTCGTTATTATTTTATTACCATTAAAAGAAAAACATCCAACAGATCCTATTCTACCAGTGTGTTTATCATGACTACTTTTATTTAAATAAAAAGTACCAAGACTTTCACTTGCATCTTCAACTATAGAAATATTTAATTTTTTACAAATTTTACTAAGCTCATTTAATCGTACAGCATTACCCCATACGTGAACAGGCATGATAGCAGCTATTTTCCTTTTAGTAGTTTTATTATAGGTAAATCCATTTTTGAAAAGAGTGTTTTTATTAATAAAATCGATTGTTTTATCTATATCTAGATTGTAATACTCATCAGAATCCATAAATATTGGAATTGCATTATTATATGATATAGCATTAACCGAAGCAATAAAAGTTAAACTAGGAACAATAACTTCATCTTCAGGCTCAACTCCTGCTAAATACAATGAAATTTGTAAAGCAGATGTGCCATTTACACAGGCAACAGCATATTTTGAACCAGTATATTGTGCAACTTTATTTTCGAATAGACCAACATATTTTCCAGCTGAAGAAACCCACTCAGTATCAATACATTCTTTCAAATATTTCCATTCATTGCCTTTCAATGATGGAACAGATAATGGAATATATTCACTCATTTTTCAATCGAATAATTAATATCGTAATTACCATAAAAGTTTGGATTTCTATTCAAATCATTAAATGCATTTTTATTTATGGCATTAATCAGCTCTTGAACACCATCCTGTATAGTATATTTAGGCGTAAAATTTAGAATTGAACTAACTTTCTTAAAATCTACACGATAATTTCTAGGGTCACTACCATGTTTCTGATATTTAACTTTTCCATTAGGTATTTTTTCTAAAATAAAATTTACTATCATCTGTTTAGTAGCATTATTTACTTCGCCACCAGCATTAAATATTTCCCAAGAGACTTTTTCAAAGGATGATTCAAAAACATTTTTAATTAATCTAGCAAAATCATTTACGTGACAATATGGGCGCCAAGTATGCGCATCATATACAAGAAGCTCATTACCTATTGCTAGATTATATGTGAATTCACTAATAGATAAATCAAACCTCATGCGAGGAGAAATCCCAAAAGCAGTCGCAAATCTTAGTATCGTTGGATTCATTTTTGTTTTTCCCTTAAGTGATAAAATATATTTTTCTGCATTTACTTTTGATTTTGAATATAATGACAATGGGCTTAATGAATGGTTTTCATCAGCCAACTCATTACCTTTAATTAGACCATAATTTGAACAAGTAGATATAAAAACAAACCTTTTAGTGTTATTCTCAGCACAAATGTCCACCACATTCTTAACACCTTTATCATTTATAATTGATGATTCTTCAGGATATTTTTTAGTTATTGGATCGCCTACTAACCCTGCAAGAAGTACAACTTTGTCAACGCTTTTAATTATTGGATAAAGTGCATCAGCATCTAAAATATCACCATTATAAAAAGTATAATTCTCTAAATTAATTTTAGATAAAACACATTGATAATTATTATATAATAACTTATCGAATGAAATCACTTTATATTTTTTAGATAAAAAATTTAATGCAACAACATTACCTATATATCCCTCGCCACCAATAAGAAGTACTTTCTCCATTAACAATGTATGTTTATAAAAACTCTTTAAATACTATTTTGAAATCTTTAAAATAAATCACTTCTAAAATTGAAAAATAGTTTCTCAACTATTTATTTGTAAATTTATATGGAATAAAATATTTTATATTTTTAAAAAATAGCATTCTTAATTGTTCAAACTTGTCTTTTTGATAATTTAAACCTCTATTTGCATATTCATTAAAGAATATAATTATCAATCCTAAAACTAAACCCAATATACCAGCAGATAATACAATAACTTTTCTCTTGGGTTTTATTCGTAATATCGGAATTTCAGGTGGGTCTAGAATAATAACATAATTTGATTCTTTTACCTCTTCAATCTTAGCATTTTCTAATTCTTGCTTCAAAGTTGTAAATACTCCCGTTAGAACAGCAGCTTCTCTAGACAGTCTTTGCTGTTCAAGTAATAAGGAGGGAGAATTTTGAATTCGTCTATTACTATCTCTAAAGTTTTTTAAGTCTTCTTCTGCTACATTCAGTTCTATTTCAGTACTTTTAATTCGTTCCTCAATAAATTTTCGGGTCTCACTTGATTTTGTTTTATTATAAGCTCTTTGATGAGCATCAAGCTCATCAATAAAAGCAAAATTTATATCTCTCGCCAACCTAGGTTCTTTTGCATTAATTTTTATTTGGATAGTTGAGCCACTCTCAGACACCTTAACCATTCCTAAAACTGCATTGATTGCTTTTATATTTAAACTATCATTATTCGATACTTCATTACTTTCCCCAGATGTTAAAATATGCAATAAGGATTTTTGAGAACCAAATTCAATTGTGTTAAATTTTCTATTAAGAATTTTATTAGCCAATGTTCGACTTTTAATAATTTCCGGATAAACCCATTGAGGCTCAGCTTGATTTCTTGGCAAATTAATACCAAGCTGCATTGCTAAAGAAGATTGAGAAAAAACATTACTATTTCCAGAAGACGACATGATTTTTGATGTTGATTCATATACTGGATCAATAAAATACAAAACATAAATTATTGTTATTATAGAAATAATAATTGGCAATATAATTATTACCTTTAAACCTTTAGCAATAACAAGCAATAAGTCTAAAATTGAAATACCATCATCTTGTAAAGATGACTTACTATAGCTTTGTTGAAAAGATTTATTTATCTCTAAATTACTTTTATCATTCAAATCTTTATCAAATTCATGATTATCTTTAATATTATTACGTACTTTAATTACATATTTATATGGGACTCTATCACGTGATTTCCAATTGCTCACAGCTTGAGGACTAACACCAAGCTCTCTTGCTATATCTGCTAGATGATCAATACCAAAATTATCTTTTAGCAATTTTTGAAGTTCAGAGAATTTCATAATAGATAATTATTATTTTAATGCAGAATATAGAATGATAACTTGAGCAAGATTTGCAAGGACTGTGGTGATCTCAATAGAAAATTCAGTTAAATCAAAAGGCTCTGTATCTTCTTTAAATCCAATAGAAATCACTGAACCATCATAGACTTTTGGAGATGGAAATAAAGTCCGCATCTGCTTATTTGTTCCATCAGGATAGTTAATCCATACTTCTTTTTTTTCAGCATTTACTGCAAACCCTCCTGATAGATTAATATAATACTTAAGCGATTTATCATCATAATATTTGAATAAACCTGGGTTTAAAACTGCACCTTCAACTTTTATAATATTTGGTCTTTTTGAAATAATAATGGAATCATTCGACATGATAATAAAATTATCTTTACTATTAGGGTTCCTTATAATTTTTTCGAATGAAAGATTAATTTTAAGATTATTTCGTTTAAAACTTGATGCTAAAGGATATGCATCCTTCAATAATCCACCAGCACGGTTTATTATATCTAATACTTTTTCATTATCAGCTAAAATTGGGTACGATCCAGGATAATACACAGAACCGCCTATATGCACTATATTTGGCACATTATCTTTTGGATCTGAATAAACACTTACAAAATCATTAGGGTAAAGTAAAAATTGATTTAATCTAGATTTAGAATCATGAAGGTCTTTTGTTGTTATAAAGCTATTATTTTCTGGAAATTTAATTATCTCAGGAACAAAGGAATTAGGGTTTGAACGTGCGATAGAAATCTTAACTTTATTAATATTTTCCTTAAAACCTCCCGCCAAAATAATTAAATCCCCTAAAGACTTACTTTTTTCTAATGGAAAATTTCCCGTGTTTTTTAAAGGTCCATCTAAGCTGACAAATTTATTTAAATTATTTAAATCAAAATTATTATATATAATTAATTTATCTAAATAATTCAATTTCATATCTATATCTTTTTTTCCAGCTAATAGATCTTTTAGGTTAATATCAATTAATTCTGTACTTAGATCCTGACGCTGACGTTTAAGATGTGCAATATCTAAAAAAGCATTACTTAATAAGCCATCAGAGGCGTTAATAAGATCACTAATTCTCATACCTTCAATTAATTGATATCTGCCAGGTCTTGATATGGATGAACCAATTATTTCAACATAATTTTCATAAAGTTCACCAATCGGAAAAACCTCTACTATATCACCATCTAATAATTTAACGTTTTCATCTTTTACCATAACTTCTTCTAAATCAACATCAATAATCATACGATCCATTCCAACAGATGATCTATTTTCTCTTGGGACTATTCTGCTTATTTGAACTCTATTAGAATAAGCTGTGACTGATAAACCGCCGGCAATTTCTATAAGATCATCTAATCCTTCATCATTATTCAATTCAAAATACCCTGGACGCCTAATTTCACCTTTAATTGTTACAGTCTTTCCTCTAAAAGGGATAAATATAATATCATCAATTTGTAAACGTAGATCATCAGGCACTTTTCCATAAAGTAAATAATCGTAGAAATCAATAGAGCCAATTCTTTTTCCTCCTCTTAGCAACTGAATATTACGTAAGGATCCTGAAGTAGTTGGGCCATTAAAATAATATAGAGAAGACGATAAAGATGTTGACGGACTTACAGAGTATGATCCTGGTTGGGAAACTTCTCCAAGAACAATTATTCTTAACGGTCGAAGATTTCCAAGACTAACATCCATAAATGTAGTTGGCAATCCAACCTTAGGTTTCAATGTTGAATAAACTTTTGACATAATTTGAAATAATTTTTTCTCTAAAGCCTCAAGATTTAATCCATTGACAAATACTTGACCAACTTCAGGAATAAAAACAAAACCTTCACGATTAATAGTAAATTCTTGTCGAAACTGCGACTCCCCCCAAAGCATAACGATTATCTGGTCTCCAGGAGAAATATTATAATTGGGGTCCGCAGAACCAAATTCAGAGGCTTGGAAAGCACTGGGATCTCTTTGAAATATTTGATAACCAAAGTAATCTAACTGTTCAGAAAATTGCTTATTGATAGACTCATTTTTTTCATCATCATTATTTTGATAATCCAATATTTCAAAGTCATCTAAATCAGAGCTTAAATCATTAACGCCATCCTCATATATTGGATCAGAAGCATTTGATCCGAGACCTCTTGATCGCAGCTCATTATCAATTTGTTCATCCGTAAATCCTTTATCTTTAGCAATTTGCTTAGCTTGCTCATTTGAAATTCCTGCAGCTTCTATTTGTTTTTTAATTTGATTAATATCCTGCGCATAAATAATCATAAAATTAATAACGATTAGAGCATATCTTATTTTCATAAAAATAATAACCTCTTCATATAAATTATGTATTCATTAAAATAATATATTTTATAAATAAATCCACACGTATAATATTTACACATAATATACATTTATCTATAAAATATACTTATAATAAGTAAACATGAATAAATATTTTTATCTTTTTGTGAATTATATTTAAACAAAATGTGTATATCTTGAATTAAGTTTTCTATTTACTATAATAAGATTTAAACCAATTAATAAATTTTGGTATACCATATTTAATATCAGTTTTAGGTTTATATTTTAACTTAGCAGAAGATTTTTTTAAATCAGCAATAGTTTCAATAACATCTCCAGGCTGCATAGGCATATATTCCATTATTGCTTTTATTTCTAATTCATCTTCAATAATTGAAATCATATCCATTAAGTTTTCACTTTTATTATTTCCCAAATTAAATATTTCACAGGTATAGTTTTTATCTATGGCAGATTTTATTCCAAAAATAATGTCATCTATGTACGTAAAATCTCTTTTCATTTTTCCATTATTAAATACCTGAATAGGTACATTATTCAAAATATTCTTTGTAAATATAAACATTGCCATATCAGGCCTTCCCCAAGGACCGTATACAGTAAAAAATCGTAATCCAGTAGTCTTTAAACCATATAAATGAGAATATGAATTTGCAATAAGCTCATTTGAACTTTTACTTGCACCATATAAAGAAAGTGGCCTTTGTATTTTTACATTTTCTTTAAATGGAACTGTTTTGTTTGCTCCATATACAGAAGAACTAGACGCATAAATAAAAGATTTGACATTATTATGACGACTAAGTTCAATAATATTTAAAAAACCAACTAAATTTGATTCCATATATGCATATGGGTTTTCAATACTATACCTTACGCCAGCTTGAGCAGCTAAATTAACTACAATATCAGGCTTAAAATTATTAAAGACTTTAGTTAAAGAATTTCTATTAGAAATATTAATCTTTTCAAAGTAAAAATTCTTAAACTCTTTTAATTTTTCTAATCTTGATATTTTCAAATTTACATCATAATAATTATTCAAATTATCTAAACCAAGTACCTCCGCTTTATCATTTAATAAAGATTTGCAAAGATGATAACCTATAAAACCAGCAGATCCTGTAATTAAAATTTTATTATATGACATTTATTGAAAGATAGAAGTTTAATATGGCTCCGCCCACTCAGTCACATTTTGAACTGATGGGAACAAATATAAATCAATAACTAGAGCTGAACTTTAACTAATTAAAATATCAGCTGCTGCTTTACTATTTCTTCTTTTTTATTCCAAATAAGTAAAGCATGATCAATATCTAGTCTTGATTTCAATTTTTCAAATTCAAGTTTGTTTAAAACCAGTGGCCTAATTTTTCTATTAATTAGTTTACCTGTTTTAAATACAAATTTATCTAGAGTCTCTTTATTAACTTTTCCAACCAAAACAACATCTACCAAACCAGAATCTATTCCTTTTGCATAGTCTCCAATTACAAAGGCTTTCTCAACAGAACCTAATCTTTTAACTAAATCTTCAACTAATTGATCAAGACCAACAAATTTTCTTACAACATTTTGTATATCTTGAAACAGATTATGTTTATTATTGGCACTATAAATCACTTTCCTACCAAGATTAGTAGATTTAAGAAGTTTAGCCTCTGTTAATCTATTAAGCTCAACGCGTACCGCATTCGTAGATTCACCAAATTCTGCTGAAAGCTCTCTTAAATATGCCTTTGTACCTGGGTTTAAGAAGAATTTCAGAAGTAAATTTATTCTTGTTTTTGATGTAATTAATGTATTAAGCATATATTATTACTATATATGAGTAAATTTATTACTCATATATAGTAATAAGTCAAGGACTATTTTTGTTTTTATTTATATTTATTTTATAATATGATAAATAAAAAAAAGCCCTTTTTAGGGGCTTTTTTTATTTATCATTATGTGTAGTTAAGAAATTACTTTTGAAGGTTTACCCAATTGTAGTATATACCCATTTCTTCATGAAAATTTCCACTCCAATATTCAAAATATCGTTTAATTTTTGCTTCTCTTTCTGCTTCTTCTGGCCAAGCCGTTGCCTGCACAGCACTCCAAGATGCATTATTATCTGCATCTACTATAGAAGCCCATTCTCTTACATATACTATGGGCCAGCCTTTTCCATAACCTAATTTACCAGACCAATAATGCCCTAATACAATTTGACTTAACAATTTATCGTTTTTCATTTCTACTTCTTCAAAATACTTATCGAAAAGCTCACTACGCTCTTCAGCTGATCCGCCATCTACTTCACTTAACGGCGCTAAATAATGCGTTGTAATAGTAATAACTGTATTTTCTTTTGGTTTACGTTTGCGAATCTTAGTTCGATCAGCAATTAATCGAAACATTTCTAAATCTGTATGACCTGCAACCCAATATTTGCTATAATTTTTAAAAAATTCCTCACGAACATCATCGCGCCTCCAAGCTCTTTCTCTCGTCTTTCCCTCATCTTCACCAACTTTATCAGCAGCTGCAATTGACTCATAAGCATTTATTGCTAATACATCCGTTGATACCCCTGTCCAATAATGACCTAAAATCATAGACATTTTAAGTTCTGGAGTAAGAGGATTCATTTTTCTAGCATATTCTTCAAATAATTCTTTTCTTTCAGACGCTGAACCATCCTCTACTTCAGACATTGGTTCTAGACTGCTTTTTGTAAATGTTACTACATAATTACTCTCACTATCTTGACCATATATAAAACTTATATTTAAAAGAAATGCGAATAGTATTATATAGATATTTGGTGTTTGATTTAACATTTTAAGCCCTCCACTTAAGTTAAATTAATTATCTGATACTAATTTAATTATTATATATACAAATAATTATAAATATCTAATTTATTAAATCAATTATGTAATCGGCTATAGCCATGCTTGAAGTCAAACCTGGAGATTCAATTGCAATTAAATTAATAAAATTATCATATCCTTTATCAGCTTCATTTGTAATTATAAAATCTTTTTCACCGTTTTTTGAAATATTTAATTTTGGACGTATACCAGAATAGTCAGGATGCAAATCATCTATATCTATAAATGGTAAAAAATCTCTGACTGAATTATAAAAATCTAATTTATGTTTTTCATTTACAGAATAATCCAGAATCTCATCTTTTAACTTAAAAGAATTTGGTCCTAATTTTAATCTGCCTGATATATCAGTAGTGGTGTGTATACCCAATCCTACATTATTTTTTTCTGGTAAAGGGTATATCAATCTTGATATAAATTTTTCTTTACTATTAGAAACACTAAAATATTCACCTTTCCAAAATTCAATATCATACTCTGGCTCAATTATTCCAACCATATCAGATATTTCTTTTGCAAACAAACCAGATGAATTAATTACTATACCGGTAGTAAAACTAATTTGATTTAAATCAGCATCTATTGCGATTATCTCATATCCATTATCTATTCTATTGATATCTATTATTTCAACTTTATATACAGTGTCCGCGCCATTCATTTTAGCATCGTTCAATAAGCTAAACATTAATTGATGAGAATCAATAACACCTGATGTAGGGAAATAAAGACCATATTCAGCATTAATATTGGGCTCTATTTCAGACAATTCATCTTTGGAACATATTCTACCATCTACAACACCGTTATTTTTTGCATTACTTAATAAATCATTTAATCTTTTCTTTCCGATCTCACCTTGCGCAACAATTAGTTTTCCACAAATATTATGATGAATTGATTTTTTAGTACAATATTTATAGAGTTGGCTTTTTCCTTTAATACAAAGAGTTGCTTTTAAAGAATTTTGTTTATAGTAAATACCTGAATGTATTACTTCGCTATTTCTACTAGAAATACCCCTTCCAAAATTCTCTTCCTTATCTACAATTAATAAACTACTATAAATCTCGGATAGCTTTCTTGCAGTTGCAAGACCTACTACTCCTGCACCAATAACTGTAACATCATAATCCATATAATTGTTAAAAATTATTAATCAATATCTATTAAACTTGAAGCAATAAGTTCTATAAGTGAATTTATCTGTTTTAACATATCCATCAATTCTATATGGAGTTCATGTGTAGCTATTGAATCTGATACTTCACCACTAACCCTTTTGAAATGTTCCAATTGATATTTTTCCTCTAGATCCCTGTATTGCTCACC
>CETG01007468.1_pt1 | contig 76249 bp, 59 predicted proteins | sample 361471 | NCBI WGS metagenome assembly CETG01 (sample SAMEA2622696, study PRJEB7988) | marine metagenome | isolation source: saline water (ENVO:00002010), including | reverse complement strand
ATTTTCTTTGAGAATAATTGGATTGCAGTTGTTAAAGCAGAAGATGGATCTTTAATTAGAAGTTTAAAACTAAATTTATCGGAAAAAATTCAAGCAGTATTTGAAGAAAATAATGAGTATTTTATTTCTCTAAAAACTGGAAATATTGCAATCCTAGAAAATATTTATTCAGAACCACAACATTACTCCACTCCCGGACCAGTATTAGCTGCAAAAAGAGACGATAAGTCTTGGATCTGGACGGGATGGAGACATGATGGGAAATTGGCAAATAATATTGTTAAATGTGTAAATAGAACAGATATAGGAGTTGCATTCATTGGCGATAGAGTCCTCAGTAACGATGGTCAAATATCAAAATATCAAATTAGTTAAAGAAAATAGTTTGATCATTCAATTGGCTTAGTATATCCGCATTTGCCGCAATTTTTGCGATCTGAATGTACTCCTAAAAATACACCTGGGCCACAATTAGGACAATGTTCTCCACGAACTAAAGTGTCACCGGAAGAATCGTATTTTGATGGTTTGGATTTCTTCCATTTTTCTCCAGAACCACCCATTATGCCTCACCTTCCTCATTAACTTCCTCTGAAACTTCCTCTGCAGGAGGATTTTCTTTAGCGGGTGATTGTAACTTTTGATGTCGAGTATGGACATATTCGGGTTCCACGGTAGCAGCATTTTCATCCTGATAAATTACAGCAAGACCTGTCGTCAGAGGCTGGCCAAAACGTGTATTGACATTCTTAACAAAGGTCAATTCTTTCTTTGACCCTGGTTCTGCTTTAGCTGCAGCATTAACCATATCGGCCAAAGTTGGAGTTGATGTCTTATCATGGTTCCAACGGAACCTTAGTTCAACTCTCTTCAATAATGGATTCTCTTTTCTTTCAATGATTTCCATGTTTAATTCCTCCTTAACGGATATTAACCTTTAATGCATAAGATCCCGGGCTATTGATATTTAGTCTCTGAGCCACTTCAGAACGATTCGGATGTAAAATAACTACATATCCTGACCAGTCAGTTGTGACTGGCGCAGATGGGCAATGATGACATTGTGGGGGGTCTTTTTTGGTTGGTGGATCAGGGACAATACGGTTACATTCTCCACAAGCGAATGATTTTTTTGCCATTTCAATCACCCTGAGTTAACCAATCATGAGCACCTAATCCTGGCATCTTACAATTCAAACCGATTTTGCTTGACCGTGGATCATTCTGGTTGATTGCCTTTGATACAATTCTTGATCTAACAAATGAACCCTCTTCGATATTTTTTCCAGTCTTTGATCCTTCAATTCTTCGAATACCCATATTCACTTGAATAGGTTCGTCAAGAATCTGTGATTTGTGAAGAAGAGCTTCTATTGGACCGATTCGTACGAACGCTCCATACTCGGACACTTCAGAAACTGCACCATCGACTACTTCGTTTGCCTCCATTGTGAAATGCAATGCCTTGAACCTAACTCTTTGATAAATAGCTCCATCGCCATGAATAATTTTTCCACGACCAACTGTTTCATGATTGAAGGTCAGTAGAGTATAGTTTTCATCTTCGTCAAAACGTCCTTCAAATGCAGCATGTGCTAATTCATCAATATGTTCTTCCAACTTTCGATCCTTACGAATATACTCAGCAGGGATACGTATTGTATCCTCCATTGTAACAAGGCTATACATTTCTTTTCCTCCATTTACCGGACCACTCCGAGGTGAGTCAGAGGAAGGGTGGTTAGCCTCCCGTCCCTCATCGGCTTCGCCTCCAGAGGAGAGGTCCGTGCGACTCGCCGACCAAAGTCTCTCGTATAAGAGCAACGGATGCGTTAGAACTGTACTTTTGAGTTGGCGAATAGAGAATAATGCTCAGACCGTAGGTCTGAATGAGAGTATAGCCCGAACGTTCAAGTGGGCTGCGAAGCGCAAGAGTAAGTCTGATGAGCATGGCGAGTACGTCCTACCCGACCTCTTACAAGCGGAATGCGCTTCTTGGTGTGGCGATCATGATCATGGTGAGTATCTCGCCAATAGCAATTACAAATGAGATGGTGATAGATACAGATTTAGTTGATCAGAAGGCCGTCTACAATACTGGAACAGTTGAGCCGTGGATAGATGGAGGTCAACCTTGGCCACAATCAGGCAGAGTTGGTGAAAGGACTTCAGAAGGGCCGGCACATGGACCAAATGGAGGTGCTGGAACAGATATACCAGACAATGCTAGTGAACTAGCATCCGTAGTCGACCCTGTTGTAAATTGGGTATACGGAAATTATGCTGAAGGCACGGATGCGCTTGGAACACCAATAGGAGATTTCAGTAACCAAATAGTAACTGATGAGTCTGCTATTGAGAGATGTGGAGGAGATTCGTTATTCACAGTAATTGTTCAAACTGATGTGGGAGGAAACGATCACAGTATAGTCAAAATCATTGAAGGAGAAGATGCTGACCTCGCATGGGAGGTTGATTTGGGACTTACAGACCTCATCAAGGCATCTCCTGTAATTGTGGATGTTGATGAGGATGGTATGCAAGAGTTGATTCTTGTCTATGACGCTGGAGGTGAAATGTATGTCGATGCTTATTCGCCTCGTCTCTATTGTTCTGTAACTGGTTGGGCACCGGGAGGAGAGAAAAGTGGAGAATTACTATGGTCATGGAATGATGAAAATCTTAGAATTAGTAATGATGCGACCGATTGGACTACAAGTCTAGGAGGACATCGACCAACTACTCAACCATTGCTTGCTGACTTAGATCTAGACGGAGATGCAGAATTGGTATTGGCAGCAGTAGATAATAATGAAAATCCAGTTGTTGTTGCTTTACCTCTTGAAGCAAATGGTGTCCCTACTCCTATTTGGCAATCAACCTTGGGAGATGGAACATATCCTTCCGACCCCTCCTTCGCCCAAGTTGATGATCAAACGGCCTACATTCTATTAACAACAATAAATGAAAATAGTGGGGCAATGTGGGTTTGGAAATTGGATTCGAGCTCTGGCGATCAAACATGGTCACTTAGTTTATCAAATTTAGATGGTGAAACAAATGCTCCACATATTCGTTTACCCGGCCCAGTAATAACAAATCTAGATACTGATTCCACTCCCGAAATGATTGTTACAATTCCAACAGATGCAGATGGATCGACATCTATAGATGGGGCGGAATTCAGAGGACTAGAAATCGACGATGGGAGTCAAATTTGGTCATTTGAAGCAGTGAATGGATTCACAGATGCCCCCCCTCTCGCTATAGACACAGATGATGACGGAGTCATCGATAGGGTCTGCTGGGTATCTTGGTATCAAGAGACTACAGCAAGACACGGACATGCTGGTTGTCATGATGTTTCAGGAAACAATCCACAACTGGATTGGTACCATGACTTGGAACAATCCAGTGGCTCTCCAAATGATGAGATTGCTGTAGCGCAACCGATTTGGATGGATATCGATGGTAGTGGAATGCCTGAAGTTTTGGTAGCATATGGAAGAACACTTTGGGCTTGGGATGGAGATACAGGAACACAAGTTGCAATAAATGATAATTGGAATAATGAGGTAGAAGTTGATCACCGCACTTGGTCGTCTCCAGCTTTAGCCGATGTTGACGGAGATGCAACCTTAGACATCGTTCTTGCCGATACCATAATTTCAACGGCCATCGCAGATATCAGACCTCTACTTGATGGTCGTGCAATTGAATTCAATCCAAGCGCACCTGATCCTGGAGAAGAGGTAACAGTTACGGCTTTCTTTGAAAATGCTGGCACAAGTCAAGTAGATAGGCCTGTCGACGCAGTTTTGTATGCAAATGGTGAAGAAATAGCGAGATATAGAGCAGATACACTGCAACCGACAGGACCTACTGGGTCTGGAGCATTTGATTCGTTTTCTGTAGAATGGAGCGGCAGTCTTGGAGATCATGAATTCGAGTTGATCGTTGATCCTTATCAGAATGTCACTCAATCAAGATACGATAACGATGGCGTAGAGGCTATTCTTTCCGTAGTACAACCATACAATGCAACATTTGAGATCCCTACGGAACCAACACGGGTTGATCCTGGGTCTTATTCAATAGCATACCCCACTGTTAGATCAACTGGTAGACTAGCAGGAACTTGGAGTTTAACAATCGATTCGACTCAATTACCAGATGGATGGTCATGGACAGACCAAACAGCAGGAGGTATAAATGGTATTGAAATTGGAGTAGGAGAGACCTGGATTCCAGAATTAAGAATTAATTCTCCAGCCGATGCGCCGGGGTCAGATACTGGATCCTTACTGCTAATTCTTACTCTAGATAGTGATAGCAACATTACTGTCTCAGCAACTCTACCAATAGAAGCAAATCGTACTCGTGGCCTATCAATTAGAGGGCCTTCGGGAATTGCTGAAAGTACTGGTTATGGACTTATAGGAGATACGGCAAAAGCTTGGCTAATTGTTGAAAATCTTGGGAACGCTGATGAGAATTCTATTGTAATGGGATGGGAAACTACAGATTGGGATGAGAATAATCAAAATAATGAACTAACTCTATACGATGAAAATGATAATCAAATTCCTGCACTAACATTAGAAGCAGGAGAATCTAAAATTATAACTGCTAGACTTGGAGTGCCTAGTGATGCCAATCTTGGAGATGAAGTCACTACACCACTATCGATGTGTGTAGGTTTTGGTGAAGATGAGACTTGCCAAAATGTTCAACTTAATTTTGTTGCGAGTGGGGTCGTCACAGAGTCAGATCATCAAAGAAGTATGCCCGAAAATACTCTTACTTGGAATGTAAAGGCAGACATGCCTAATGATTCGGCAACATTAGAATGGTCGCTGTCTGAAGCAGGAATGGATATTGAAGATTGGGCGTGGACCTCATCGGGTGCCTTATCTCTAAATTCTGATACTCTAATTATGACAGGAGCGCCGGGTTCTAGATTAACTGGAACCTTGACATTGGTGTTACCAGTAGATGCACCACCTGCTTATCACTCATTTATTGATCAAAGCAATGTTGGAATTGAACATACAATACGACTATCAGTTGAGGTGTTACAAATATATAGAGCAACTTTAGTATTGATTTCACCCAATGAAGATACAAATCTCGCTGATGTTGAAACAGCAATTCCTGCCACAGTGCGATTATATAATCCTGGAAATGGAGATGATTCATATTCTATGTCATATGAAGTCATACTAGATTCTAATCTAAGTGAAGACCCTGGAGTAGAGGTTACATTTTCAAGCGAAATTATACAATTAGGAGCAGGTAGTCTTAGAACTCTTCCTCTACAAGTGATTCTTCCAGAATCAACACCTGCAAGAACACCTGTAAACATTAGTATTACTATGAATTCACAAGGTGATGCAAATGTTTTTTCAACAATATATCTAATTTTAGAAGCAAGACAAGATCACAGATGGGAAATAGATACAAATCGAAATGATGTTTTGGTCAATGAGGGAGATACATTTTCTGTACTACCAGGAAATACATTTGCAGTCGAAGTCAGTGCAAAGAATGTAGGGAATCTAGTAGATGATCTTAGTATTAATGGCACGGGAACCGTTTTCGAAACTCAAGGAGATACCAGTGATGGATGGAGAATTATAGGGTCATCAACAAATAATGTAGCTGTAAATGATACAGGAATACTTACTTTGACGATAGAGGTGCCTAGTAATTCTTGGAATGGAACAAGATTTAGCATTTACATGATCGGAATATCATTTGATGAAGAAGTGTACTCACTGTCATTCACTTTAGAAGTTGCACATGTGACCGGATGGAATGCAATTGCCGTTGATACAAATCTAGAAATTGACCCTGCTGGATCTACTGTTTCTTTGAGTGTTATTCAACTTGGAAATTCACCTTCTGAACCATTTGTTTCAGTTTATGTTACTGGAGAAAATGGTTGGGAAATAACGGCGCCAGAAAGTATGCCAACATTAGACCCTGGAGAGTCTGCTCCTCTTGAATTAGACATTACACCCCCCTTTACTGCAAGACATGGTAAAACAGTTGAATTACATGTAAGATTAAGAGAAGGAGATGGTAGTACGGATTCTACAATAACATTACCTCTAAGAGTTGCAGTTATACATGATTTTACCCTCTCAAGTAATGGTGCTTGGATTGTGTCTGAAAATGGAGGCTTCCCTCTTGCTGAATTACAAAACAATGGTAATGCTCCAACTACAATTTCTCTAGAAGTTCTAAGTTTACCTATTGGATGGAATATCTCTGGAATTACCGAAGTAGTTCTAGGAGTGAATGAAATAAGAGGAGTTCCAATAGATTTGATCCCTTCTTCTGATTGGGATGGAAGTGTAAAAACAATTAGAATCTTGGCCCAAGACCCAGAAGGGAACCAAAGAGAAATTGCAATTGACACCCAGAAAGAAGATCATTCTTGGGCAACTTCACCCGTGATAATAGCAATGGAGGGAGATAGCGCGATGATCCAGTTGTACGGAACTAGCCCCTCATCAAATGTTCTTGATGATTCTCAAGGATTATTAGAATGGGATATAGAAGGCGCATGGGCTTGGAATGCAATAGAAAATCAAGTTGGGAGCCAGTTAACGGTAGACTCATTGAGTGTTTTACCATATTCTGCGAATATTAATCAACCATCCTCAAGATCAGCATATTGTTCGCTTTCTGGAATTTTTGGCGATGTAAATGCTGAATGCTCAATTGGTAACGGCACCGAAACATTCCATTATACAATTATGTTGATTGACGATCAAGGCCGTATGATCGACAGTAAAGAAGGAATTGTTGGGATTAATCAAAGTTTAACTTCAGTAAACCTTTCTGCAGAACTTTGGAACCCAGATCCAGGATTGCGAAAACTAAGTTTGAGAATGATTGATGTAAGAGGGGTTTTAATGACTAATAATGAGAAATCATTTGAGATAAGAAATTCTGAATGGAATGTTGGATTAGTTGGTATTGAATTTGAGGGACAAGGTGATGATCAGAAATTAAAGATACTTACAAAGAGACAAAATGAACATCTTCTGGATTATGCAGATTGCAATATCGCGATAGCAGCAAACCCATATAATTCCATACATTCAATTGATATGACGGTTGTATACTCTCCTACTCTGAAAATAGATCGTCCAGACAATATTGAAGATGGTACAGAATTAGTTGCCGAAATTTCTTGTGAATTCCCCTGGGATTTAGATTCAGATCCAAGTGATGATGAAGTGCGAATTATTCTGTCAGGAGGTTCTGTAGATAATGCTGATGGTTTTGAATGGATTACTACAATCTTAAGTTCTTTAATGGTTATTTCTTTAGCTTTTGTAGTTAGATGGATAATAAATAATCAACGTGAACGGAGAAGACTAATTGAAATGACTGATTCTGTGATCAAAGAACGAATTTCTAAACAGAAGAAAGAGAAGATTAAAGAAATTGTTGAGCACTCTGTAATTAATACAGAAAATACCATTGAGAATAATGATAATTCTGCTGAAGAAGAAATTGATGAAAAATTAGAAGAAGAATATATCGAGGATTCTAAATCAGATGATTTCGAAAGTAGATTAAAGCGTCTAACTGGTGAATAATAATCATCTTTGGTGATACTATGAATAGATACATACCTCCAAGCCCATTTCATACCTTTGAACCTTTGAGATATGACCCAATTGAAGCCATACCTATGATTCAAGCATCGATGGCAGGAGATCATGTTGATCTCAAAAATTTAGAAGGAATGCCAGAATCAATTCTAGAATTAAAAGAGGGAGAAGCGCCTGATTTTGACCCTGCGATGATGCTTTTCTTAACATGTTTAGAATGGAACTCAGATGATTCTCCTCCAGAACCATTAGACAAGGGAGTATCTAGAGAGAGACTTGGTAGATTCCCTATTGAAGGAGGAAATGCTATTGATTATCTTCATGAATATACTAATGACAAAAGAGGACAAGATCTACATGAATTATTAGCGAAATTAAATTCAGGATTAAAAGAAGAATTTCTTGGAGAAAGTGGTTATTCTAATGGATTAGGTGGCCTCGAATTATGTGGATGGCTTAATCAAAAAGAGGTCACTTCACTTAGAAGAGTAATACAAAAGGGAAAGTGGACGGTTGATCCAAGTGAACCAATAGATGGTGGAGTTTCTGACGCTTTTCGGCATCTTGTCATTATCCTAAGAGGAGCCGAGAAGAGAAGGTGTGGATTATTGATGCGAAGGCATTCCTAACCCAAATCAAAATTCATTACCCGTCAATCTCTCAAACATTTCAGCGTATAAATTAGCCGTTTGATCAATGATCTCTTGGGGTAGTGCTGGAATAGGGGGTTCTTCAGAACCTGAATTTCTTGCTGCATATAGCTCATCATGATGTCCAGTATCAAGATAATGAACTCTAACAGATTCCTTAGATAGTTGCACGATTTTACCCTGTGAATAGGCTTCAGAATCCCACCAACGATCTTCATCCAGTGTGCCAAAAGAATCTACAAGTACAGGTTTGCGACCTTCACCAAGGGCAAATTCCTTTTTACCATCAACATGGATCAAACCTCTCTTAGACGCTTCTCTCTCTATTATTTCATCTACTTTAACCACAATGTCAAGTATGGAATCAAATTCATCCTCACTTAAATTAGAAATCTCAAGTGCCTCTTTTCTATCTAATAGTCTATCGAATTTCTCGAATTTTGTTGAAACTTCAAGGTAGGGTTTAGGGAGTTTTACTCCTTGTTCAAGCACAGTTCCTGGGGCAAACCCAAACTCTTCCGCAGGTGCATCACCTCTAGCATATCTACGCCACCCACTTCCTGCCAAATAATGTCTACAGATTACCTCTAAGGGTACGAAAACATTCTCTTGATCTCTTGAAATTGCACCCGGTTCGCGAACAACATCGAATCTTCTTGCTAGTACTCGATCCGGAGCATTCATCTCAATAATATGAGTATCACAAATTCCTGCCTCGTTGACTAACTTAAACCAATGACAAGAAGTTCGATTTAGAGACTCCCCCTTCCTAGGAATAAGGCTAGGTATTATTTGATCAAAAACTGATATCTGATCAGTATATCGAAATTCAATGATATCGGGATCGTCCGTACTCCAAACTTGTTTCACTTTGCCATGGTAAATCATCTCGCCCATGAGGTGTCGGCCTCGCTATGACGCCGATGAACATTTCTGATAGAGGAACTCAATAAAAATCAGAAAAAAAACATCCTAGGCAACTGATACATATCGGGTCGATTCTATATTCTTCATTCGCTACGATGCGCCTATGGCAGCCAGACGCGTCGGTGTCGAACGGATTTTTTCATGGTCTGCTCTTGATGAAAAGACCCGGGTTGGCTTACTAGTATGCATATTTCTAATGGTGGCTGTTGCTCCTGCCATAGGTCAAAGTATAGAATCGGGATGGGAATTTAGAGAATCAGGTACTGAACAAAATCTCAATACTGCAGTAATTGTTGAACATGACAATACAAAAACAATTTGGGTATTTGGAAACCAAGGAACTATGTTATCAAGTAATGATCTAGGCAATAATTGGCAATTACACGAAAAAATAACTGATTCAAACATTATAGCCTCAGATTCTTATGCTGAAAATGTTGTCATTCTTTCTTCAGATGGAGGAGTTTTTGTGATTTCCGAAAATGGGTCATGGACTTATTTGGGAAAAATTGATTCCACAAATGAATTGACAGATATTACAATTATTAGTGAAGGGAAATCAGGAATAATAGTCATAGGTGACAATGGAAACATTTGGAAAAGTTCATCCTCTTCTACAGACGACGACGTTTTAGAATGGTATCAAGCGTCTAATCCTTTAGATTCTAAACTTCTAGATATCGCATTTCTCGATAATGAAAAAGGGATTATAGTTGGAGAAGAAGGAACAATTTTGTACACCGAAGATGGAGGGCAATCATGGGATTTTAGAGAATCTCCAGAAGAGACTAGGAATTCAGATTTGGTTTCAGTAGGCTTCTACAATCCCTTTCGAATGTTTGCAGTTTCAAGCGAGGGGCAAATTCTTTCTTCAACAACTGAAGGGGCAATAAATTGGAATTTAGTAGAAATAGAATCTCACGGATATGATACCAGTTTGGGGCGATCAATAAATTCAATTGAGGTTGTTTCAGCCTCAATCATTCTTTTTGCTGGTTCTAATAATTATCTTTCTGTATCTCTAGACGGAGGGAATATTGTAGAAACAAATTTGATTCCACAGGATGTATTTTCATCATTCAATGATCATGCAATGATAGATTATCAGAAAGGGATTGTAGTTGGTGACAATGGGGTAATATTATGGACAGATACGTCTGGCAAAAATAACTTGGTTGGATTTGAAATTCCTGATTACAATAATTTTGGGGATTTTGTTGAATATTCAGATGATATGCTTCTAGATGGATTTAAGGCTACAGTGAAAATTGTTGGATTTGGTATTCTTTTTGGATTCATAATAGGAGTTCTGTTAGCAATGCTGAAAACGGCCCCAGCTACCTTAAAAAGTCTAATTGAAGGAAAACCAAGTATTATTGTCAGACTAGTTGGAGGTGGATTATCGATAACTGGAATATATCTGTTTTGGAATGGATTCAGGGGCTTTTCTGAACTTCAACTTAATGGAATTGAATATATTTTTACACCAGTGGGAGATCCTCATGGTTTTGCTCTATTTGGAATTGGAATCACTATTACATTTCTAGGAATATTATTCATTAGCAGTGATGGAAAATTCTCAAAAATTAAGTTAGGGCCATTGACATTTGATCCTTGGAAAATTAGACCATTGAATTCAATTGCCACAGTCTATACTGACTTCTTCCGAAACACGCCGCTAATCGTTCAATTCATGTTCATTCATTTTGGATTAAGCCTTGGCATGGAAGCACAGGCTGTATATGAAAATATAATTGGTCCAATTGGTAATGATGGAGTTGACTATTTCTTATTGGGAGAAAGTGCATTTATAAGTGCAATTTTCACTCTTGGATTGAACTCAGGAGCATACCAATGTGAAACAATTAGGGGAGCAATCTCAGCCATACCTTCTGGACAAATGGAAGCAGGTAGAAGTATTGGCTTAACATATCTAGGAACAATGAAATTAGTAATTATGCCTCAGGCAATTAGAATTTGCATTCCTCCTATTGGAAATGAAATGGTAAATCTTGTTCTAAATTCTTCTCTTGCAATGGTTATTGGATATGCAGAACTTTCAAGACAAGGACGGCTAATCATTGCAGTAACGTTCCAAGTATTTTGGGCATGGGGTATGGTAATGATTTCTTACTTTGTAGTTACATGGACACTAGCATTACTACTAAGAAGATTAGAAGAGAAAACAAGAATACCGGGATTAGGAATTTCAGGAGGATCATAAAATGGCTGATGTAGTATTATCTATTTTAGATCTGGAAAAAATATATCCCGGTGGCGTTCATGCTGTAAGGGGAATTTCTTTCGATGTTCATGAAGGAGAATCTGTAGCAATAATTGGTTCCTCTGGTTCTGGTAAATCTACAGTATTACGGTGCATAAATCGACTAATTGAGCCGACTAAAGGGGTTATAGAACTAAGAGGAAAACAAATTAATACTCCAAATGCAGACGTAAACAATGTAAGAAGTAGAATAGGAATGGTCTTTCAATCGTTTGAGTTATTTGCTCATCTAAAGGTATTGGATAATGTAACTTTAGGGTTACGACATGTACGAGGAATGAGTAAATCGGATGCAGAAAAAGTAGCTATTGAAGTTCTCGAAAGAGTAGATATGCTAGAAAGAATTAATGCATATCCTGGAAATCTATCGGGTGGTCAAAAACAGAGAGTTGCAATAGCTAGAGCTTTAGCCATGAAGCCTGAAGTTATTCTATTCGACGAACCAACTAGTGCGCTTGATCCTGAGTTAATAGGCTCAGTACTACAAACTATCCGTGGATTAGCTGATGAAGGAATGACAATGGTTATTGTAACTCATGAAATTAGTTTTGCCAGAGATGTAGCCGATAGAATAGTTTACTTAGATAATGGAAAAGTTGCAGAAGAAGGACCATCCTCAATCATCAATGAACCAAAAACGGATAGGTTGAAGAAATTCCTATCTTCTATGCATGAAGACAAAATTATTGAAAATGTTAAGAAAGAATCGTAAGAAATGAAATCCATCATGGATATTTGTCTGATGGAACTTAACCTACCTAGTCCATAAAAAAATCTAGATCATGCCTTGGGCTGTCATTGCCTCAGCTACCTTAAGGAATCCTGCAATGTTGGCTCCTGCAACATAATTTCCTTCCATGCCATATTTTGAAGCGGTTTCAGATGCTTCTTTATGGATCTTAACCATGATTGCCTCTAGACGATTATCTACTTCCTCACGAGTCCATGAAAGACGTAGTGAATTTTGACTCATCTCAAGACCAGATGTTGCTACCCCCCCAGCGTTACTAGCCTTCCCTGGAGCAAACAAAATTCCATTCGTAAGGAATACCTCAACTGCCTCTGGAGTGCAAGGCATATTTGCTCCTTCAGCAACTGCCATTACATTATTGGCAACTAACATCTTTGCCTCTTCTCCATTTACTTCGTTTTGTGTAGCACATGGTAGAGCAACGTCAACATTAACACCCCATAAACCGTTCAGAGCAGGTTCAGGTTCTGATTTATTGAAAGTTACACCATCAAAATGTTCTGCATACTCAGAAATTCTACCTCTACGGTTATTCTTTAGATCCATTATCCAAGCTAACTTCTCTCTGTCTATTCCTGCTGGATCATGAATCCACCCTGAAGAATCAGACATAGTAATAGGAACTCCTCCGAGATCTAGTACTTTTTCACAAGCAAACTGCGCGACATTTCCACTTCCGCTTATCGACACGGTGGCCCCATCGAAGGATTTACCCTTTGTTGCAAGCATTTCTCGTGCGAAGTATACTAGACCATATCCTGTAGCCTCCGGACGAATCAGAGAGCCACCATATGATCGCCCCTTTCCAGTAAAAACTCCTGTAAACTCATTCTGAAGCTTTTTGTACATACCAAAAAGATAGCCTATTTCCCTTCCACCTACTCCAATATCGCCAGCAGGAACGTCACAATCTGCACCAATATGTCTCCAAAGTTCTAACATAAATGATTGGCAAAAACGCATGACTTCAGCATCAGATTTCCCCTTTGGATCAAAATCGGACCCTCCTTTTCCACCACCCATTGGCAATTGAGTAAGAGAATTCTTGAATACCTGTTCAAATGCAAGGAACTTCAATATTGATTGATTTACAGAAGGATGGAAGCGTAAACCTCCCTTGTAAGGCCCTATTGCACTATTCATCTGTATGCGAAAACCTCTATTCACATGCAAATTACCATTGTCATCATACCAAGGCACCCGAAACTGAATTATTCTCTCGGCCTCAACCATAGAGTGTACGACTGGTAAATACTCGGGATGTTTTTCTATTACCGGCCCAAGGCTTTCAAGAACCTCTTCAACTGCCTGATGAAATTCTGGCTGATTAGGATCTCTTGCAATAACGCTATCATATACTTCTTTCATCGTCTTATCCATTGAGTTCACCGACGTAGTAAACCGATTCTCTCCACGATCATCGGACGCACCGGCGAGCGGCACTACCCTTTTCAATAGTTGTCCTCAAAGATGACTAATCCATAGACCCATTAAGGTAAACAACTGATTCGGGATTCAAGAATTCAAATAACTATGAGAATAAATAATGATCACTAAGTTTTGCTACTGTTTTCTCATATCCTGGGATAGTCATTACATAAACAGCAGCTTGACTTACTTGTCTTTTACGAAGTGCTTCAGCAATTGGGGTGTGTTCTCTAAACCATCTTGTTCTTCCATCATCTCCAACAATTCGAATGTCGACTGAAGCCATACGGGGCTCTGAAAGGAGAAGCTTAACACTTGGAACATCGACAGCCACATAGCCTTCAGGAAGACCTGCACGATGCGCGATATCATCCTCAATTTCACGTCTTTTTTCCGAACTCTGGGCTATTTCCACCAGTCTACTTACTTGTTCATTAGATAATTCTTCTTGACGACGACTTGATGCAACTTTGAACATCTGACGATATTTTAGTCTCCTCATAATGTCTCTAGAATATTCGCCTGCTTGATACAGTGCTTGCCAGATTTCAGCATCGACTCTTCTCTGCATATCAGCAGGGCTAGGTAAATTACTCGCACTTCTTTCTACTGCACGCGAAAGCATGACCTCAGTAACACGAGTTACTCTATGGAAATATACTGCACTATACATTAATCCTCTAGCCATAAGCATACCTTCTAGTGCCGCTAACCCACCTTCTTCAACAGCAACATCTCCACCATGGCGGCGTAAGCAAGATATCAAGCGCCTATGATCTACTATTCCGTGCTTAACACCAGTAAAATGTGAATCTCTAAGTAAATAATCCAATTGATCACAATCAACAGGACCATGCACAAGATTTCCTAATGTACGATCTTCGGACACCAAATCCTCTTTTCCATCAACCCATGAAAGTAGAGTTCTTTCACTACCTCTAGCATCTGGACCTCTGATCAAAGCCGCTACTTCTTCTGGATTAATGTCATTTTTCTCAAGAATATCTGGAATCAATTTACGACTTTGAATACTAGTATCTTCTCCCTCTCTTAGAACATCATATTCGCCAAGAATAATACCCTCCGTGATAGACATGTGATCCAAACCTCCTCGCTCATGTAGAATATGTTCAAGTGTGTGAGAATATGGGCCATGTCCAACATCATGTAACATTCCTGCGACTTGAACTAGAATCTTTTCTTGCTTATCAAGGCCTATCGAGTCTGCCATCATCCCACCTATATGTGAAACTCCTAATGAGTGCTCAAATCTAGTGTGATGAGCACCAGGAAATACAAGATGAGCTAAACCAAGTTGCTTGATGTGGCTTAGTTTATTCATTTCAGGAGTTTCGAGTAATTCTGCACGTACTCCTTCTAAGGAAAATTGACCGTGAATTGCATCGTTGATGACCTTCATGTGATGCCTCCTTGTAGTTCCGAGTTACTCATCATCCTTCAATCAAACTGCTCGGGAGGCAAACTTATACAATGAAAAATTAGCAATATTGTATTTCATTTGTAATTCAATTGCATTACACTTAAGAGCCCTAGGCCCTCTCGCAGACTCAGGAGGAAGCAGTTGTGGCGGGTCAAAGTCCAATGGTATCACTTAGAATTCCTGAAGATCATCTCCTCGAACTTGAGCGCAGGGTTGGGTTTGATGGAATGAGAAACAGGTCTGATGTGATACGAGAGGCTGTTAGGCAGTATTTGTCTTCACCATATCATCCTCCAGGAACTCGTGTCGAGGTCGATCTTGGACCAGATCTTTCTGCCCGCCTTGGAGATTTTTGCTTAATCCATGGGGAAAAAATGGATGTAGTCCTAAGATACGCTGCGCGTGAACATATCGCAAGGCATACGGCTGACGATGCAACAATTGATTCCGCCTTGAAAATGCGATTGGAAGAATTGCGTAAAAGAGCCAATGGCTCAGTAGAAGAATGAGGTGAGAGACTTTGGGTGAGAATGGGATGCACTCGGAAGACGCGGGGGGGCCAATAAATCGCCCCTCCGCCGATTCCCCACCACATTCAAGGTTAACTATTGGATTCAGAGGCCTAAGAGATAGAGCTAATATTTCTAATGCGGTAGGATATAGCCCTAGAGAAGCACCTAGAAATCAGAGAAAAGTTCTCTCTTCTAGAGATAGGCACCATAATATGAAGAGTTCGAAAAAATAAGATTCAACACACACACCGTCTCGCCCATTTCGGGCGGGACAACCTTTTGAAGCACGAGGTTACAAGCAGAATCTTCTTGGGCGGCCGAGTAACAGAACAGAATCTGTGAGTGTCTTGGGTGCTGATTCAACGATTCGTTATTTCGCCCACAATGAAGTAAGACCATCGCAAAAAGAGATGGTTGAAGATGCCATTGAGACTTTACTTGAAGACGGTTTTCTTCTAGCATCAGCACCTACAGGTATTGGTAAAACTGCTGCATCTCTAGCTGCAGCCATAAATGCACAGAGGGCTAGTTCTTCAAAACTGAAAATTCTCTTTCTTACAGGACGGCAATCACAACATAAAATTGTAATTGAAACTGTAAGAAAAATAAATCAACGTATCGCAGAAAACGAATCACCCCTCTTAGTTGTGGATCTTATTGGTAGAGAAAGTATGTGCAAAAATGTAGATCGATTGAGTGGGAAATGTGATTGCGAGGAAGGATTAGATAGAGATATGCGTGACCAAATGAGGTCGGCTCTACGAGAAAAAATGTTCAGAAACCCTATGCATGTTGATGATGTGATAAAGGTCGCCCGTAGTTCGCAAATATGTGCTTGGTCGAATTCGAGAGAGGCTGCCAAATCTTGTGATATTCTGATTTGTGATTACAACCATGTATTCATTGAAAGTGTTAGGGAGGCTAGTTTACCGACTATGGGTGTTGAATTAGATAGTACAATACTAATTGTTGATGAGGCACATAATTTACCAGATAGGGTTAGAAATGGACTTGAAAGAAGGGCTATATCTAGAATATTTCGTGATTCAAGATACGAAGTTGAAGAACATTTAGAAAGAGAATTGGAACAAATAAAAAAAACTGGAAATGAGTTGGACTTGAGCGGAATAGAGTGGTGTAAAAGATCCCTAAAACATTTAGAAAATGAGATGCCAAAGTGGTTCTCCGCTCGAGAAAAGGAACTTGCTATCATTGATAGCGATGATATGAGAATAAGTACCCGGAGCATTCTTGATGAAATAGATTCTATACTGAATGAAACAATAGATAATATTCCCAATAAGGAATATTTTCAATTAGAAAAATTAGTTAGTCAACTAATTAAAATAAGAGTCGAAGCAAGTGATGATGATGATGAAAATGAGAAAGAAACTAGTTGTGAGAAACTAGCATTTCTTATCACAACCTGCTGCCAGTATCGCGATTCCACTGCATTAGTTCTAGTTTTCGATAAAATAATGGATGAGCCAAGAGTAAGGTGTTTTCTACTAGACCCTGGTGTAATATCAGGCGAACTATTCTCATCATGTCGTGGTGCTATATTGATGTCCGGCACTCTTTTTCCGCCAGACATGTATGCAGATTTGCTTAGAATACCTAATGAAAGGAAGATTACAATTCGCGAGTACTCATCTCCTTTCCTATCTGAAAGAAGACCAGTTCTTATTGCACAAAATACCACATCAAGATATACAGAGAGGGGTGAAAAAAACACTCTAGCCATTAGAAATCATGTGTATGAATTAGTTCGTAATACTCCTGGCCATGTTGCACTATTTACACAGAGTTATTCAATGTTAGATGAAATTCTCGAGGGCGATTTTTTACCATGGGGAGTCCGTATAGAAAAAGAATTACCACGAATGTCGAAGAGACAAGTAGGTGAAATGATTCAACGACTATACCAAAGACGCCGACTGAAAGAGAAAGTACTTCTTTGTGGAGTTCTTTCTGGTAAGCTAGCAGAGGGAGTAGATTATCCGGACAATATACTAGATGCAGTTGTGTGTGTTGGATTACCAGTGCCGCCTCCTAGTGCTCGACAAGACGCATTGAGAGATTACTGTGAAGATCGATTTGGTAGAGATAAAGCGGGGCGCTATTCGAGCCACCAACCTGCTGTCAATAGCATACTACAAGCAATAGGGCGGCCAATTCGTAAAGGTCAAGATAGAGCATTAGTTGTAATTCTTGAGAAGCGTTTGATGAATAGACCATACAAATTCTGTTTGCCCAATTCTATTCAGAGCATTAAGACACCTGACGAAGAAAGAACTTCAAGACATACTAAGAGATTTTTCCAAAGATTTCCTGAACCCGCTATAGGAAATGAATAGAGCGAGGGTTCATCTGAGAGGATGGTTTCGAGAGATCAATGGATGCATGGGAAATAGTGGACATTCAAGTTATTGACTCATTGAATGAGAAGTCAAATATTGATGCGATAAACTATGGTTTGGATACAACGGCTGAACAAATGCATTTTCAATTTCTTTCCGATATTCAACATCTTGAGGAAGTATCAATAAATCATCAGATAATTTCTAAATCCGCTAGCAGAGTTATCAATGATTCAAAAACTGAGATTCGAAATCTTGAAGAATCTATGAATCTCATAGAAGAAATTGATGAATTATTAATAGGAAATGGAATTACTATTGAAATAGAAGATTTAGGCATTAAATCTCTATCAGTTTCTAAAATGGTAAGAGAGAATGGATCATTAGTAAGAATAATCCAACCAGAAAGATTTGGGGGGATGATTAGAACTTACAAATTACCAGCAGGATTTGATTTAGATTCCGCTGTATTGCAAGAAGGATTTCTAAAACTTTCTTTTAATTAATTCTGTGAATCAATTTCTTCTCTTTCAGGAACTTCTTGTAATTGATCTATTTCTTGTAGGACTGTTTGTAACGCTAATTGTGCGTTTTCTCTGTGCCCCTCACCCAATCTATGTGAAGAATATCTTGCTTCTTCAAAGATACGATCTAAAGCAATTAATGCCTGCTCACTAATTTGTAATGCCTTACGTATTGCCATTTCAAATTCACGTACTGTTTCAAAATCTCTCCTAAGGAAACCATTTCTCATCAATATCTGGCAGAGACTTTCATAGCAATTGAAAATGGCCTCACGGACTTCGTCACCTGCTGCTAATAATTCAGCGGTATAACTGAATACACTCTGAATCTCATCTAATGCCGCCTTCCTTCTGCGTTGAAGAGAAATACCCATTCCTACAACTGCCAACAAAATTAGTAAAATACCAGTAATAGCAATAATCTGCATTGTGTTAAATCGAGATTCTGGATCTGTATAAGTCATATTCAATCCATTATGCTCATTTGATAACCAGAACCTATCATTAGGGTCAATTAATTGAGAATCTGTGCTGAATATCAATCCTAATTCTCCCCAGTAATCTTTGTCATAGAATGTAGGTATTGGTTCTTGAACTAAGAATTCGTAATCCATTGCTCCAGATGAATCTGTTAATTTTACTGATTGGAACCTTATTGAAGTCCCATTAACCAATTGAGTAACAAGAGAAATACCCTCCACTGGCATTCCTGTATCTGTCGATCTGACTGTAATATTGCCAGATATTAGACGTGTATTCTCTCTTATAGTGTGCCCATCTGGATTAAATTCAAATTGGACCGGAACTCGAATGTTAACAATATGGGAAATAGACCCTCCATTGATGAACCTTTCAGCATCTGGAAGAACTTGAATGATAAGAGTAATTTCACCAGCAGGCATTGTAGATCTAGCAGGAGAATCAATTTCAAAATGACCAGTAGCAGAATCCCACTTGATAGAAGCTGGCTCCATAGCCCCATTCCATAAAAGTACAATATCGAGGCCATCAATCAGGTTTTCTTCTCCACCAATCTCAATTACCCTTCCTACTAACTTTATTGATGCAGAGTCATCACTTCTTATTACTACTTCATTTCTCCACAGAATCTCTATTTCAATGTCTGCCTTTACATATACGGTCATATTATTGTCAAATGGAAGATAGAAAGTTTCTCCATCAAAGATGAAATGGATATCATGTGCACCTCTAGAAATCTGATATCCTAATTCATGTTGGAAAACAAATTCTCCATCATTTCCTGTTTCTATGGTTGTCAATTCTTCGCCATCAAGAACTACCGAAATAGTACGACCACTAAGACCAGGAGAACCAGTGGTATCTGAGTCGAAAAGCCTTCCTGTAAAGTTCCAAACACCACCACGTGTAACTGAATCGACTTCTAAATCAAGTTCTATAGATGTATGATAAGCAATTGTCAAATTGGTGTCAATAGATGAAGGACGATAATATCCTTGACCAGGAGAAGAGATAGTGACTGTATGGAAGCCCACGTCAAGGAAGTCAGATACAACCCAATTGAAAAACCACTCGCCATCTTCATTTGTAGTTGTTAGACCTACAAGAGTTCCGTCGATAAAGATCTCAAGAGAATGATTAGATAGCCAACCATCAGGCAGATTATCTTTGACGGTTCCAGTTAGTCTTAATTGATCACCCACTGCAACGGATTCTGGTGGATTTACATATATTACTGTCGGACCAAATACAGTAAATACTGTTGTTGAATTTGAAGGTAAAATGAATTCTTCCCCGTCAAATGAAATTTCAAGAATTCTAGGACCCAATGGCATATCTGGAGGAACAGGGATGTATATACTAAAGCTGCCATTTGATTCGACTTGCACACCAGTAAGGAATTGATCATTAAGAGTCACTTCAAGATTGCGGTCGCCAATTACTCTGCCTGCTCCATCAGTAAGAAGACCCTCTATCAAAAGGAGTTCATTACGGTCTATCTCACCTGGAGGAGTTGTGAGGACTACTTGAGATGTCTGTATTACATTAAATGACACTGTATATTCAGAGGGCAAGTAATACTCAGGGTTTAGTGAATCTCCTTGGCCCATAGGATCTACCCAAGTAAAACCCCCAAGGAAAGATACTGTGGCTGAATGTGGACCATAATTAGAATCTAAGGGTATATCATAAGTAATGTTCCAAATACCAGTATTATCACCTGATCTAGTAGTGTAAGAAGCACCTACATCTATACCATCTATTTCAAGATGAATAATGCCACCGGTGGGATTACCATCATCAGTTAATATCATTCCATGCTCATCTAGTAGCGTACCACCGAATGTAACGGATTCGCCAGCGATCATTGAACCAGAAGTCTGAGTTATTTCAAGAACTGTGGGGGCCAATACAATAACTCTAGTCCAAGTTGTATCACCGATCAAACCAGTACTCCCAGATATACCTGTGAAATTAGCCGTAATTGTAAGAGGGCCTTGGATTCGAGTAGATGGGACCTGAATTTGAACATTAGAACGACCTTGATCGTCAGTCTGAATTACTTCTTGGAGTATGTCATCAACCAATATACCTATACTTGCATTTTCTACTAATTGGCCAGCATTGTCTATTAATGATAAGTTAACACTTATTGAATCGCCTCGAATAACTCTTCTATCAGGATCTAAATCAGCAGGATCCAGTATCATAACTTGAGAAAAACCTCTACTATCGAAAACTCCGACTCCAGCGCTTGAGCCATAATAATTTACTGAAGGTGTGTAGAATGCAGATAAGTTATGAGTCCCTCTTGGGAAAGAGAGACTGAGTGTGATAACTCCTGACCAAGAACCATTTGGATCTACCACTCCTCCTGTGACTTGGAAACCTGAGGTTTCACCATTTATTTCAAAAGTCAAGAATGTTGACAATGAGTTTCCAGATCTATCCATGATACCTGATAAATTACTTGAAAGAAGTTCACCACTGATGTTAAGAGATTGGCCGGCAATGGGATTTTCGCTTATCGGATCAATTGTTAGAGTTGTTGGAGAACGTACAATGATTGTGGTCAAAAGAAGTGTTGTCTCATGTAAAGTTGAACTACCATTGAACCAAAGTCTTACTGGAATCTGGCCTAATGGATGATTATGTGGGACACTGAAAGTGAAATTTACTAATCCATCGCCGCTACTAGTTTGTTCATTCAACCAAGTTTCATGGAATTTTGCAGCAACGCTGAGGTTTCCTAATCTGCGATCATTATCACTAAATTCAGTCAACCTTGCTCCAAATGTAATGTTTGTACCCCTATCAACTATAGTTTGAATTAGTGGAGTTCTATCAGTAAACCTTGTCACACCTTTAACCAATAAAGATGCATTTCCTGAACCTGTGAGGTAGAATGGTGTCGAACCATTTACCACACTAACAACTACGGTTTTTGTCCCACTTGTTACCCCATCTCCAAAAGGATCAGTAGGTACTGAAACAGTAAACGAACCATTGTTTGCAGTTGTATAACTCTCTACAAGTGTTTCACTGTCATCACCTAGGAAGAACACCTTGACTGCCATTGGGCCTGTTACAGTTCGGTTAGAGTCAAAGCCATCGAGTACTCGTCCAGTCATTGAGAATGACTGACCCGCTGTAACTTCATTGGGGATTGAATCTATCTCAACTAAACTGTTAACTTGAACTGTTAAATTTGAAAAGGTTTCATTTTGTATCCATCGACCTGCGTTAGGAGTATCTAAATCATCCGTTAGATCATCGGGAGCATGTATTCTGAGATCATAAAAACCTGGTGTTGTATTAGCTGGAAGAGTTGGATTGAATCTGACTATTCCATCAGCATCTGAAATTGCAGTATCAAGAGCCGTTTGATTAGAACCCCCCCAGTCGAAGTAGAGAACTGCAGTTGCATTAGGGATTAACGAATCATCGGCAATATCTGAGACTGTTGCATTCAATGACAATATAGAACCTGCAACAACAATCAAATTAGAAGTTGATGAATCTAATACAAAGTCACTCTCTATTCCAGTCGGAAGAGTCGTGGCCTCTCTAATTGTAAAGTATTCTCCACCTCTAGGTGGGTCAACTGAGAAGTCCAAGGAAAGACGTAATTGATAAACGCCAGAACCAATATTACTTGGCATATTGAAAGAAATATTGTAAGAACCTGTAGTAGTATTTATCCAACCATCTGCAAGTCTTGTTAAAACAGGGGGAGCAGGGCTGCCGTCGGGCTGTGGGGGTAAATCTGAAGGAGTTTCCAATTGTAACACTATTGAGGAATTATTGCCTGTTATGGGTGTTAAAAGAACTATGTCTTGGGCAAATCCTGATATCCAATTAGAACCACCTATGTGAGTCCAATCTTGACCTATTGATACAGTCACATTCGCCCTTCCTTGTATTCTCACCGTGTCATTAACTACATTGGGAAGAAGCCAAGTTGAACCGTTGTAAGTTAGATTCCAATCATAATTTCCTGCAGTCATATTGTCCATAGGCAACCAATTAACCTGTAGTTGTCCTGTTATTGGGTTAGATGTATTCCATTCTCTAATACCATTAAAGTCAAGCCAGTAATCTCCTATGAAGTCGGTAACAGAGGTTCCAGTATGATCTGACAATTGCACCTCAACTGTTGCAAGTCCTCCTCTTGGTACGGCATTCAATGAATAAGAGAAATTAAGATACGACCTTATACCATAATCTGAAGTGAATAGTTCTTCATCGGCAGCAAGTAATCCATCAGCAACATAGGTGAATTTAACTTCAATTTCACCTGCAGGTATGTTAACAATTGATTCATTGAAATCCAAAATAATTGCAAATTGACCCGCCTGACTTGTCCAATTAGAGTCATTAAGATTCCATGTTGCAATATTGAGGTAAGGCCCATTAGTACCTGAACGTCTCATTTCAAGATAAAGAGTCCCATTAAGAGGTAGAGGTGAGCTCCCTTGACTTAATGCTGTTCCATTAACAAATATTGGTTGATTAATATCTAGAATACTATTATTTTCAGCACTACCTTCAAGAACAACTGTTAGATTAGGAGAGGGTGTAATATTGAAATTAAATTCTACTGAACTTGGCCTTAGATGGTATGAAGAAGGAGTTGCATTATTCAAATCATCCTGATGCCATCCTAAGAAGGCGATTGTAGCATTTATCAATCCTAAAGGTTCATCTTCAGAAATTGGAACTATGAATTCGAAATATCCCCCTGCTCCAATTTCAGATATTAAATTAACATCACCATCAATAACAGTTGTATAATTCAATAGAACTTGTAGGTTATCTAATTGAGACGGATCTGAAAGCGGATCATTTTCCCAATTCATTGAACCAGTTACGGTAGTGTTTACTCCGGCTCCGAGTATTGGCTCATCAGAAAGAATAGGGACCGGTATTGTAAGATTAACATCATCTGTTACATTTATTGTCCATGGGAAAGAAATACTCTGAGTTCCAACATATCCTTTTTGTTTTGTTAACAAAACCAGAGAACCATAACCCGGTGGCATTATTTCAGAGGAAGTTCCGATAATCTCAAAGAATCCTGTGGAATTTGTTATTGAAGATCCTATAAGGTTAGCAGCATTGGCGGCACTACCTGGAATATTTGAGGTCTCATTCTGAGGGACCAAATAAAGTTCTAAGACAATGCCCTCAATCTCAGAGGCGTTATTTACAAATTGAAGGGTGCCATTAAGAGTTATATTTCCTGTTGAATTATCTCTATCAATAGTATCTGGATTATACTGTTCATTTACTACTTCAACTATTGACATATTAGGGCAAGCCTCAAATGGAATCCATCCAAGATCTAATTCCCCTTGATTAGCATTAGTTTGAAGATGAACTTCAACCCACCAAGTAAAATCATCCCCGTACAATTCAAAGCCGTTGTCAACCCAAGTTCCGCCAGAAAAACCTGTTACCTTTCTTGTTGGTATTTCAAGGGCTTGAAGAAGGGCTGCAAATACAGTGGCGTACTCGTTACAATCTCCTTCAAAAGCGCTTTCAATTATCCAAAGAGAAGTATCCCATAATAAAGAAGGGGGGGGTAAATCAGAGCGATTCGATCCGTCATGATTTCTAAGGAATGTAATCGTATCATTACCATTGATCAAGAAATCTTGGATAGCAACTACCTGATCCCAAGTTGAAGTAAATCCAGTTTCATTAACTACAGACCAAGCAATTTCTGTTATATTTCCAGCAGAAGATATTTTTGGGAGATCCTTTGCATAAGAACTACCAGTGAATGCCGTTGTATTTTCTCTAATCTGACTATTGAGTATGACTTGTGGTGCGGTCACGTATAATGTAGAAATAGAAGATGAATCAATTAACACGTCCCGAGAATAATTAGAAAAATTAAGTCCTGAATTGACATCAACCCAATCAGTGAAGTTTACTGCATTGTATGGTGCAATCAATTCTCTTCCAGGACTTAAAGATGGATTGAAATTCAACTGCCAGTCGAACAAAGATGATTTGTCCCAGAAATCGGGATGAGCGATGCCCTGTGTTGTAGACCATGAAGGAGACATTGGAGTGTTCCCTACAAGGCTGGTATTGACACCCCAAGAAACCCCAGTGTAGTAGTCATAAGTATGCCAACGCCAATAGTGAGTAAGATTATAATCAACTCCTGAAGTACTATTCAAAGCTTGGAAATATAGTTGATTTGTTACTATATCGTCTGATGCATTCCATGGGTCATTATCAGAGTCTAAACAATTATTTTCCCAATAAGCTGGTAAACACTCGTCACCATCTGGAATACCTCCGCCATCAGTATCAGGATCTCTCCAATCAGTACCTATCTGTTGTTCAATTGTATCAGGGATCCCATCGCCGTCAGTATCAACCGGATTCAAATCATCGCTAGGATTATTCTGTGGATTAGTTCCATCAATATACTCCTGATAGTCATCAACGCCTCCGTTATCTGTATCAGTATTATTCCATAATGTAGTATAATTATCAAAGGTGGCATTTCCACCTTCTATACCATATGACAGTGCACATCCAGTATTATTTTCAAACCAATTATTGAGCCCATCACCATCAAAATCTGCAAGATTATCACATGGTTCTAATGGATCTGTACTGTTTAGAATTTCATCTAGATCATTAACACCGTCTCCATCCGTATCTGACAAAGTGAAATCCGAGAAATAGCCCCAACTTCCAAGATTTTCTTCCCAATCTGCCAAGCCATCTCCATCAGTGTCTTGATAATCATCATCACAATGCTGAGCATTCCCTCCAGGAGGAGGATTTGTTTGCCAACACCATGAGCCATTCAGTACTACAACATACAAAGCATCGGGCGGCATTGTGATATCGACACTAATCAGATTATTACCTGAAATTGAAGAATAGCGGAATCCGGTTCGATTGCCGTTCCCCGACTCAAACCAAGCCATTGGGGCATTATTTTGCCTCCAGTCAACGGGATTTGGGTCGAGAAGAGATGTGTTGTTTACAGTAAGAATACTTCCAGTTGGAACCCATGAAATGACATCTAAGTATATCTCAAATGTAGACATACAGGGATCAGTGAAATGACCTGCAGCAAGTTCTAATCCATCATTAACTCCACCACCATCTGTATCGGAATTATTCCATTGTGTACAAGTCATATTTTCTTCCCAGTTTTGTATCCCATCTCCATCTATATCTCCAGAGTCTTCTATTCTCGTGGGATCTGTTTCACCATCATCAACTATTCCGTTTCCATTAAGATCTTCTTCGCCATCATCAAATTGATCCCCATCCGTATTGTTATTTCTAGGATCTGATGCCTGTGGAGGATTCCCGTATGAAGCAAATACCTCCACCCCATCAGTAATACCATCTCCATCTGTATCAATAGCAGTAGGATCTGTTAGAAGTACAAGAGCCTCGTAAGAGTCATTCAAACCATCTCCATCGGTGTCATTGTTATTTGGATCAGTATAGGTAATGCCATCAACCTCTGCTGTAAAAATTTGACAACCATTAGGTCCTATATTCTGTACAGGATTACATGGTGATTCTGTATTTGTAACACTACCTCCTACACTATTAGGACCAGGTTGCCAATACTGAGTAGGAGGATTTAATGTTCCATTTCTTGTATCCCATGCCGGGTTAACATATTCATATAAATTTACTAAACCATCATTATCGGGATCGCCAGATCCTCCATCATCATTAGCACTAGATGTGGGATCAAGACCATTGGCAACCTCCCAACCATCTGGCATTCCATCACCATCAGTATCCCAACCATTAGGGTCTTCGTCCGTCATATTGTCGCCATCATCATCATTACTAGAACAATCAGCATCTCCGTCTTTGTCTGAATCCCAATTATCGACTAACCCGTCATAGTCATCGTCGAAGTTGTTCAAGCAAATATTACCAGGGGGGTCTTCGTCGGCACCATCAGAATTAAGCCCCTGAATTAGCTGCATTGCACTTTCTTCATCCCAATTGCTTACCGGTACTGTTCCATTCCACCAAACTCCATTGTCTAATGCATTGGGAGTTGAAGCAGAATCCCAATTACTAGGCATTGAGTATTGGTATTCATTAAGATTTGTTAGAGAATCTAAATCCGGATCACCAGTAGAACCATTTAGTCCAGAAGGTGAAAGAGGATCTAGCCCATACTGCCATTCCCAACCATCTGGTAAACCATCATTATCGGTATCCCAATCAGAAGGAAGTGTATTGATATAAAATTCTAGACCATATGTTAAACCATCACCATCGTCATCTGATGAGCCAATAGCTTCCCATGCTGCGAATTCAATTGCCGAATAAGTGGTGATTAGAAGAATAAATGAGAAAAAAATAGCAGAACGCTGTTTGTTGGTAGACTCAATGTCCATTGAAATAGCAGCAATTGGCCTCACAGCATTCACCCTCTACCGCCTACGGCGGTTCATACGGGTCTTAAGAAGAATGGAGCGTCGTTCGGACGATAATCATGAGTTAGAGTGAACTATCATCATACCAGTTCTATATCATCATCGTCATAGACCATATCGTCCACTTCTTCTTCTATGGCTACTGATTCCAATATTTCATCTACAGAATCATCCTCTTCTTCGATTTCTTCGTCAGAATTTATAGCCTCCAAGTATGCAATATGAGCAGCCCATTTTCTACGATTCATTCTACTTTGTATACCTCCGAAAATAAGTAAAGTTGCTATAACTGCAATTACTACAGTTGATAATCGAGGATGAGTTACTTCATTGATTAGTAATTCGATTACTGAATTTATGCCAACAACCATCAAAACGGTTGTTTCTGCTGTATAACTGTCAGGCCAACTTTGTTCAGTATCATGTGGTTCAGCAGTAACAGAAACTCTAGCTTGTTCCCCATTATTAGCAGATTCAGGAACTGTTACTTCAAGCATAAATGTAACTTCTTCAAATGGTTCTAACTCAAGTAGACGCGAACCAGATGGCCCACCAATATCCACACTCCAGCCAGAATTATCAACTTCTGCATCAAGCAAAACAATGAGGGGACTATTTCCTTTATTCCTAACCTTCAATTGGAAATCATATACTTCGCCAGGAGCTAATTCCCTATTTGAGGTGACTTGAACAATTTCGAGATCTGGTTCGTCTGCATCTACTTCAAAAACCATTGGTAAATCAAAGTAACGAGGTTCATTATCATCCACGTCTTCTATTATTCTCAAATATACTGTATGGTTACCCACAATCACCTGATTAGTCAAAGTAACTCGGACAAATACTTCTGTAAAATCCCCAGGACCGAGTGAAACCGTTGGAACTGAAGAGCCATTTTCATCTAGAATTCGATAAGTCCATTGCCCATAAGCCTGATTCCTATCTGTATTTTCTGCTAGACTAGCCGGATTAATTATTCTCCACGAACTAGCAGATTCACTACTCGTCATGCTGTTTGTAATTCGTGCACGTAGATTCACTTCAGGGATATCTGAAGAAGAGCATAGCGAGACTAGAATGTGTCCCAAAGGTGTGCCATCACAATCCTGGGAGACCTCGGCTCTAATTCCAAAAGTACGTTGTATTGTGAACGAAACTGTAGTTCTGAGTGATGCGTTTCCGCTACTTATTACTTCAAGTTCAACCATTCCAATATCAGGGTCTTCTCTATCTGAAGATGGTTTGATATTGAACCTCAGTATCTGAGTTGAATGCCTTTCCAGTGGAGGTATGTGGAAAGTGCCATCTCCATCGTCTTCAAGAATTCTTTCTCCAGTATCATTATCGTAAATCTGTATAATCGACTTTGCACGCTGTAGAATATCTACTCTAAAATCATCAGTGTCGAAACCAGTATTGAAAATTTCTAGGAGGAATGTATTAAATTGATTATCCTCAACGTATCTTGGAATTGTTGGGTCAATGTCACCTGGGCGTGAAGAATTTGCTATTGGAATGTCATGATCTTCATTCCAAATAGAAACATCTGGAGGTTGATATACCTCTAATTTCTCTAAGTCAAGAGTTAGAACATCTTGATGGACTACAGTCTCTACACCTTCTATACTGGCTTCTGCTACTGCACGTATCTCAAGACGATCGGGAGTCCCTGTCAAATCGTCGGGGGATGTAATTGTGAGTATTGGATTAAGAATATCACCACCTGAATTTAGAGTATAACCCCCCGGTGAATCAAATTCAACTAGCCAAGAGCTGCCTAAGTCTGTAAGTAATTCTAGTTCTACCGACATTGATTTTGTTGAGTCTCCTCTGTGTACTAATTGCAAAGGCACTGGAGTTGTTTCACCCGGTGCAACATACTCCACAGTACGATCTTCTCTATGATTAATTGCAACACCCCACTGTTTCATCTCAACAGGTTCATGTTCAACAATGAAAGCATTACCTTGAACATCAGTAATTTCCAACTCGACTGTATACTCTCCTGAGGGAAGACCACTGGGGTAAATCCAAGTGTATGTTCCAAAAATTCCTTGGCTCGTGTCTCTTATACCATCGTCATCTTCTGATATTTCATGATCTATGCGATAAATTCCATCAGGATCGCGCATCAATAGTCTAATAGAATCCATATCATATCTTCCAAATGCGCTCTTAACATCAAATGAGAACTGCATAGTACGTTCAGAGAGTATATCATTTGGATACCATTCAAGTTCAACCCCATCAGACATCTCTGACCCTTCACGCTGTAGAACTACTTCACTGTAAGAAATAGCGTTAGACTCTATTTCCAGTTGCGAATATCTATTTGATTCACCATCAATCTCATTCCAAGCAACTTCTGCTTCACAACTTCCACCAAATGGGCTTCCTCCGGATTCACATCCTGACATTTCAGCCGTTATCTCTAAGATTAATTCCTTATCCTTCATCACCACAAAACTTTCTTCGTCGTCATCAAGGATGATCTCAAATAATTCATGATCGAAATTACACGAATTAGTTAGTCCTGGTTCACAGGCTTCAGTTTCCCAAGACACAGAGCCTTTGACATCACTATCAACACTTACAGAAATATCCCATGTCACTTGCGAATTACTCGGTCCTTGAGCCCTTACAAATAAATTAACTGGAATATAATACTGCCCTGATGAGCTACCATGCTTAGGTCTGCCGAATATCTGTAAAGAACTCATCAATTCCCCTGTACTAAACTCCAATGTTTCGTCTAGTGCGCTTTCTGTGACTTGCCCTCCAGATTCAGGGACACTTGTGGTGATATATCCGTCTCCACCTGCTGAAGAATTAGCCTCGGCTAAATAAAGAGTGTAAAGCTTGAGATCAAGGTCGCCAGAAGCCTCTGCTTTGAAGTCATCTTTCAATTCTTGACTAGTGACCATCAGAGACATAGAAGGTGCAAACATTAGGGCTGCAATGATTATTGCAAGATGCACATTGAGGTGGCGTCGGAACGCGTTGCTGCTCTCAATCATCGTTCATCGGCCCTCAGAGGGGTGTTAAAGCGTTCCTTGAGCATGAGCCCCAAATGCATCGTTTTCCATACGCCCCCCGAGGGGGCGTCAGAGCGCTCGTTTCAAGGAGTATGACTTGTTCAAGAGGGTCGCAGGGGTACCCGAGCTGGTCAAAGGGGCCGGACTTAAGCTCCGGTGCTTAGTGCTTCGTGGGTTCAAATCCCACCCCCTGCACCACTACTTTATTCGAGTTATAGAACAGCCCAATTGGCCATCTCCACCTAAGACATCTAGTTTAGTGATGACAACCGTGGCGGCTTCAACCGAACGAGGTTTTAGTATTCGATCCAATAAGCGGTTTGCAAGTGTTTCCAAAAGTGAAGCGCGTTGTAAATTCAAAGTCTCGTCTAAAGCAGAGATTAGGTATTCATAATCCAGAACTTCTGATATTTCATCCTCCAAAGGCATACTGTCACCAGATAACATCACATAAATGTCGAATGAAAGGCGCTGAGGAGAACCGAATTCGTGGTCGTGAACACCTATATCCACCTGTCTAATTACCTTCTCGAGGAATATACAGGTAGCCGCTTGATTTTGAGATAAAATTTGCATCAGCGCATCTGAATGTGAAGTCATTTAGCATCCTCCGTTTCAAATGCAACATCTCGGCTTCTGGAAAGGAATCTTTCTCCAGCATCTACAAAAATTACCTGTCCGGTTATCGATTTCGCTTCAATGAGAAAAACTACTGCCTGAGCAATATCATCTGGAGAGGGGCCATACCCAAGTGGGCTTTCAGACTGAGCTCGACTGAATCCTGCTTCTGTTTGGTCTGGGCTGGCTAAGGTGTGACCCGGTGCGACTGCGTTAATTCTAAGCTTAGGTGCGAGACCTCTCGCAAGAGCCTCGGTAATGCCGAGCAAGGCATATCGAGAGGCTGTGTAAGAAATATGATCTGGATTAGGTGCGGCGATTTTTTGATCGAGGATATTAACGACGGAACCCACCATATCAGTGGGTAGATTTTGCAATACCTCGCGAGTCAACATTAGAGGGGCTTTTGCATTAACATCCATGTGTTCATTCCAAGAGCTATTATCGAAAGTTTCTAAGTCGTCATGCTTGAATTTGGAAGCATTATTCACAAGGTGTCGAATAGGCCCAATTTGTGAGGATGCTTTAGCAATGATTTTTGCAACTTCTTCCGGATTCGATAAATCACCCTTTACGGTGCAAGCCTCAACACCTAAACCCCTGATCTTATCGACTAGTTGCCCGGCTGCTTCTGCAGATGAATTGTGGTGAACTGCCACTGAGTGGCCTTTTTGTGCTAGGTGAAGACAAATTGCAGCACCAATTCTCTTAGCGCCTCCTGTAACGAGTGCAGCACTGCGAGCCATCAACCTGTCCAAACCTAGTCTCGTATATGTCTCCTTGTTTCGAATAACCTCAACTGAGGGTATGAGGCGAACGATTAACGACGTATGTCCTCTCCTCGGGTTTGATGGGTGTCCCTCTGCCATTAGCCGATGACCCTGAAGTATCATCGAGAGGTTGCGCTAGTACCCCTAGAATTAGTGTTGAGCAACGCCGAAAAGGTGAAAGAAAAAGATTGCCAGATTGGTTTAGAACTACACTTCCAACTGGTGTATCGCAGAGAATATTTAATGAAACAAAGTTGAATGTAAAAGAACATGGATTAAACACAGTTTGTGAAGAGGCAAGATGTCCTAATATTCACGATTGTTGGGGCAGAGGAACTGCTACATTCATGATAGCAGGAGAGGTCTGTACTAGGGGATGCAGATTCTGTGCAGTAGGAACAAAGAAAATACCACCTCCATTAAACCCTAATGAACCAGAGGAATTGGCCGAAGCAGTTGACCGCATGGGAGTTAAGCACGCTGTGATTACTGTGGTAAATCGTGATGACTTACCAGATGGAGGAGCCGAGCATTATCGTAAATGCATTTTAGCTGTTCATCAGAGGAGGCCTGATGTAGGATTAGAATTATTATGTTCCGATTTAGATGGAAATCTAGATGCTCTTGCAAGTTTATTAGATGGCTTGCCTTTACGGGTATTTGCACACAATGTCGAGTGTGTCCCTCGACTTGACAAAAAGGTAAGGGATCCCAGAGCTTCATTTCAACAATCACTAGAAATTCTTCAAGAAGCAAGACGATTGAGGCCAGATATTGCAATAAAATCAAGCATCATGGTAGGAGTTGGAGAAAAAAACGAAGAAGTTGTCGATGCGATGAAATTACTCAGAGAAGTAGGTGTCGAATTAATCACTCTAGGACAGTACCTTCAGCCAAGTTGGAAACATTTGGCTGTTGACCGTTTTCCGGAACCTGACATTTTCGCTTATTGGGACAAGGTAGCAAGAGATATGGGTTTCAAAGCAGTTGCTAGTGGTCCGCTAGTTAGATCTTCTTATCGTGCTGGAATTCTGTGGGAAGAGTCTATTGGTGGAGAACCAGTTGTGACTAGAGATTCAACTGGTTCGGCCATTAGTTATCTAAATCCTAACAGAAATTTGGGAATAAAAATGGAGTTGAAATCGTGACTAAGAAAAAGAAAGAAGTGACTCTTTATGTCCCTTCAGCACCTTTCAGACCGGGAGATAAAGTAAATTTTGCGCCATTTGAAAATGAACCCGGAGACTTGCCTAGACCAGATCCCGTGAAATGTACGGCTGCAGAAACGACAGATCATGCCTATGGACTAATTCGAGTTCTGAATTCGGAAGGAATAGCAAGCGGACCGTGGGATCCAAAACTGTCCAAAGAAGAATTACTAGAAGGACTAGAACATATGGTTCGAATGAGGATTTTCGATGATCGGATGATGAAAATGCAGAGAACTGGTAAATTATCATTCTACATGCGATCGTTTGGAGAAGAGGCTGTTGCAATAGCTCAGACTATGGCTCTTAAGAGGCAAGATTGGATTTTTCCAACCTATCGACAACCAGGCGCTCAATTTGTTAGAGGTAGAGACATGGTTAGTATGATTAATCATTGTATAGGTAATGAAGAAGATAATGTAAAAGGTAGGCAGATGCCAGTCCACTACACCTATCGAGATGGGCGTTACATATCGGTTTCCAGCCCAGTTGGAACTCAATTCAGTCAGGCTGTAGGGGTTGCTATGGCCTCTCAATACAAAGGACTTGATGAATGCTGTATAACATGGATAGGAGATGGATCAAGTGCAGAAGGAGATTATCACTATGCATTGAATTTTGCTTCAGTATTCAAACCTCCAGTAATTCTAAACATTGTTAACAACCAATGGGCTATATCGACTCATGCTAATCTAGCAAGTGGGAACCCCACTTTTGCTGCAAGAGGGCTCGCATACAATGTGCCTAGTATGAGAGTTGATGGAAATGATTTTCTCGCACTATATTCAGTTACAAAGTGGGCCAGAGAACGTGCAGCAAGTGGAGCAGGAGCAACACACATCGAAGTCTTGACATATCGTGCAGGAGCACATTCATCTAGTGACGATCCCAGTAGATATAGACCTGGTAATGAGCATGAGGCATGGCCCGGTGGAGACCCCGTCGATCGATTGGTACAACACTTAATTTCAATAAAGGAATGGTCTGAAGAACAACAAAAAGAATTGGAAGAAAGGATAGATGAGGAAGTTGTAGAAGCATATAAGAAAGCGGTGACCTATGGAGATCTCGCTAATGGCCCTTATCCTTCAGTTGATACCATTTTTACCGAAGTGTACGAAGAAGTTCCTTGGCATCTTAAAGAACAGTGGGATGAAATGAAACGTTGGAGTGATGAATAAATGACTGAGATGAATATAGTTCAAGCAGTCAATTCTGCGTTAGACATTATGCTTCTGAAAGATGATGATGTCATCTTCTTTGGAGAAGATGCGGGATATTTTGGTGGAGTCTTCAGAACTTCAGATGGACTCCAAGAAAAACATGGCTCTCACAGAGTATTCGATACACCACTTTCTGAAGGAGGAATTGCTGCAATAGCATTTGGGATGGGGATTAATGGATTACGCCCAGTGGCAGAGATTCAATTCGCGGACTACATTTTCCCAGCTTATGACCAAATAGTCAATGAAATCGCTAAAGTAAGACATAGGTCAGGTGGTGAGTTCTGGTGTCCAGTTACTATCAGAACTCCAGCAGGAGGAGGGATCAGAGGAGGGCACCATCATTCACAAAGTCCTGAATCTCAATTCACTCATACCGCCGGGATTAAGGTAGTATATACATCAACTCCATACAATTCAAAGGGCTTACTTATCTCCGCTATAGAATCAAATGATCCAGTAATTGTTTTTGAGCCAAAGAGGTGCTATAGAGGTCCATTTTACGGAGATCCACATAATGTGCCGACTTGGAAAGATCATCCAGAGGCTGAAGTTCCAGAAGCACATTATTCTATACCTTTAGGAAAAGCACGAATTGCTATGGAAGGTGATGAATGTACCGTCATCTCCTGGGGAACAATGGTTCATGTAAGTGAGCAGGCAATAAAAGATAGTGGAGTTAGTTGTGATCTTATTGATTTACAGACATTAGTCCCTTGGGACAAGGATGCAATTGTCAAGTCAATTGAGAAAACCGGTCGATGTGTTATAGTCCATGAAGCGCCTAAGACAAGTGGATTCGGTGCTGAAATGGCTGCTAGTGTCCAAGAAAGATGCTTCTATCATCTTGAAGCGCCAATTGAAAGAGTTACAGGTTGGGATACACCTTTCCCACACACAACAGAATGGGACTATATGCCTAGTCCCGCCAGAATTGCCAATGCAATAAAGAAAACAATGGAGGAATAATAATGTCAAATAGAGAATTCAAACTACCAGATATTGGAGAAGGAGTAGTAGAGGGAGAAGTTGTGCAATGGCATATTTCTGTTGGAGACTCGGTAAAAGAAGATGATGCATTAGTCGATATAATGACAGACAAAGCAACGGTAACAATACCCTCTCCCTATGATGGAACTGTTACATCATTACAAGGAGAGGTTGGAGATATGGTTGCTGTTGGTTCAACATTGATTAAGTTCGATGGAGGAGAAGAAAATGTATCTGAAGAAAAAGATATAAAAACCAAAGAAAATGATGTTAAGAAAGAAACTACAAAAGATGAAAAGAAGCCTCAAACAAAACCTCCAATTGTTGAGGTGTCAGAACCACCAAAAACACCCACTCAAGAGATTTCAGTACCCCCTCCTGTACCAATAATTTCAAAATCATCCGCTAAACCATTAGTAAATTCTGAGAATTTAGAAAAAGGTGATTTAGGAAGTAGGGCACTTGCTAGTCCAGCCGTTCGAAGAAGAGCAAGGGAAGCGGGTGTTAATCTTTCAAATGTTAGAGGAAGTGGGCCTGCAGGAAGAATACGACATGCAGATCTTGACGCCTTCATAGCAGCAGGCGGGATGATTCAAGGTGCAGCACCTGTTGCCTATTCAACTCGCAGAGACACAATTGAAGAAATCAAAGTTGTGGGTCTCCGAAGGAAAATAGCAGAAGCAATGACTACTTCAAAGAGACATATACCGCATTTCTCATATTTTGAGGAAATAGACGTTACAGAACTTGAGAAATTACGTCAGATATTGAATTCTAGCAGAGATGAAAGCCAGCCAAAATTGACATATTTGCCATTTATTATGATGTCATTGTCAAAATTAATGCCGAATCATGCTGAATGTAATGGTCATTATGATGAAGCAAATGGACTTGTCAGACGCTATGGCGCTGTAAATCTGGGTATCGCCACTCAAACAAATAGAGGATTATTTGTTCCAGTTGTAAAGCATGTAGAGGCAATGGATATTTGGCAGGCTGCTGCTGAAATGCAGCGAGTTTCTGGGGCCGCAAGAGATGGCTCCGCAACTCTGGATGACCTCAGTGGATCAACATTCACGATAACAAGTCTAGGGCGTGATGGAGGACTAGGAGCCACCCCCATAATCAATCACCCAGAGGTAGCAATACTTGGAGTCCACAAAGCTCGAGAAATGCCAGTAGTCCTCAATGGAGAAATTGTAGTACGCAGAATAATGAATGTTTCCAGTTCATTCGACCATAGAGTTGTTGATGGAGCCGATGGAGCGGCTCTGGTTCAAGCACTAAAAAGAATGCTAGAGAACCCCGCTTTGATTTTCATGTAGGTGTTTTTATGGATAAAAATCGTAAGTGTAAGGTACTCGTTGTGGGAGCTGGACCCGGGGGTTATGTAGCTGCTATTCGCAGTGCTCAACTAGGATTAGAAACTATAATTGTCGAAGGGGATAAAGCTGGCGGAACATGTTTGATCAGAGGTTGTATTCCGAGTAAAGCCATTATTCATGCATCAGAGCGATTTGAGGCTCTTCAAAAGCACTCCAAAGAAGGAGGCCATATGGGCCTTAGTGTGGCTGCCGAGCCTGAAGTTGATATGTCCGCTCTAGTTGATTGGAAGGATGCTATAGTTGAACGTCTAAACAAAGGCGTTGAGGCTTTACTAAAAGCAGCAGGAGCAGAATTAATCAATGGGTGGGCTACGTTCATAGGACCGAATAAGTGTTCAGTAGTAACTCCAGACGGTAATATAGAAATTGAAGCTGAAAATATCATTATTGCAACTGGATCCAGTCACATTGACTTACCATTCATGCCTTGTGATGAAGAATTTATACTATCATCAACTGGTGCTTTAGACTTACAAAAATTACCCAAATCAGCAGCAATTGTTGGCGGGGGCTATATTGGTTTAGAATTGGGTTGCGCTTTAGCAAAATTAGGTACAGAAGTAACTGTAGTCGAGGGAATGAATTCTATACTTGGGATTATGGACAAAGAAATTAGAAGGCCTTTGGAAATTTGGCTAAAGAAAAACAAGGTTACTGTTCACACAAATGCTCTTGCTAGAGGTACAGAAATAAAAGGAAAGGGGGCAAGCCGAAAAGTACACTTGACCTTTGAAAAAGATGGCAATGAAGAAATAATCAAAGTTGACAAAGTTCTGGTCACAGTAGGAAGGAAACCAAATACAAAGGGATGGGGACTAGAAACTATGGGTGTGAGAATGGATACCGGTGGCAGATTCATACGCATAGATAGACAATGTAGAACGAATGTACCCGGTGTATATGCTATAGGAGATGTTTCTGGTGAGCCAATGTTAGCACACAAAGCATCTGCACAGGGTGAAATGGTGGCAGAAATTCTTGCTGGACATAATAGAGATTTTGACAAAGTAGCGATTCCGGCAATTGTTTTCACAGAACCTGAAATAGTCTCAGTAGGATTATCTCCAGATGAGGCAAGAGAAAAAGGAGAGGATGTGATTACTGGTAAATTCCCTCTTGCCGCAAATGGCCGAGCATTAACCCTAGAAGCAGAAAAAACTGCAGGATTCATTCGTGTTACTGCTCGAGAATCAGATCATGTAATACTTGGAATCCAAGCAGTTGGAAGTCATGTTGCAGAATTACACGGAGAATTTGTACTTGCTCTAGAGATGGGTGCTCTTTTGGAAGATATAGCAGATACAGTGCATGCACATCCTACTATGACAGAAGCGTTTCATGAAAGTGTTCTAAAAACTCTTGGCAATGCAATACATATTTCTTGAGGAGATACTAATGACAGGGTTGAGGGTCCTAAAGGCCGGTATTGTTGAATACCATATAATGGCTGAAAAAATGAAGGAAATGCAACAGCAAAGGATACGTGATGAAATTCCCGATACGATTATTTTTGTTGAACATCCAGAGGTTGTAACTATTGGCCCGAAAGCTGTTAGAGACGGAGTTATTGTTGAAGGATACAACACATCACTAACTGATAGAGGTGGAGGGATCACTTGGCATGGTCCTGGGCAACTAGTTGTATATCCAATAATCAAATGGAAAATAGAGGAACAAAGTGTTAGGAAAATAATTGCAAAATTAGAAGATTGGTCTATAATAGCGCTCGCAGATTGCGGAATTCAGGCATATAAAGACCCATCAATGCAAGGAGCTTGGGTCGATGGACACAAAATTTGTTCAATAGGATTATCATTCTTACATTGGGTTAGTAGGCATGGTATGTCGATAAACATAATCACTCCGGGCACTAGAGTTGAAGATTTAGAAGGATGCGGGATGGGTCAAGGAATTCATACAAGCCTCTCAAAATTAGGTTATAAAAAAGATAAAAATGGAAATGAAATCAATCTATGTAGAATACAAGATGCCCTTCTAGCCAATTGTGAAAAAATACTTGGAAGGAAAGCAGATTTACCAATTAAGTGGAAGGATGAAGTGATTATATGACATTTCCTCAGAGTAGCGATTTAGCAAAATATTGGTCTCTAGACCCTAATACGGTATTCCTTAATCATGGATCATTTGGAGCCACACCTACAGCAATATTAGACGAACAAAGTAGAATTCGTAATCTAATGGAAAGAGACCCTGTGAGATTTGTTGAAAGAGAATATCTGGAAATGTGGAATGATGCAAGAGAAAATCTAGCCTCCTTTCTTAATGCAGATGTTGAAGGTATGACTTTCGTCACAAATGCAACACAAGGAGTAAATACAGTTCTGAGAAGTCTACAATTAAGACCGGGTGATGAAATTATTGTGCCAAATCATGCCTATCAGGCATGCTGGAATGCTGTAGAATTTGTAACTAAAAGAGCAAAGGCAAAAGTTGTAGTCGTAGATATCCCGTTCAGAGTTAAAGATCCTCAAGAAATAATTGATCTAATTCTAAGCTCTGTGACTGATAAAACTGTCTTGGCCTTGATTGACACAGTAACAAGCCCAACTGGGATGAGAATGCCATTTGAAATTCTGACCAAAGAATTACAATCAAGAGAAGTTGATGTCCTGCTAGATGCTGCTCATGGCGTCGGTCTGATTGATATTAATCTGAGAAAATTATCTCCTGCCTATTGCACCGGCAATTGCCATAAATGGCTGTGTACACCTAAGGGTTCCGCATTTTTACACATTAGAGAAGATCGAAAAGATAGGATTAGACCGTTGAATATTAGCCACGGATACTCATTCGAAGGTACTGAACAAGAAAAATTCGAATTCGAATTTACGTGGACTGGCACACAAGACCCTAGTCCTTGGCTTTGCATTCCTAAATCAATAGAATATATGGAAGGGCTTGTGAAAGGAGGATGGCCAGAAATAATGAGAAGGAATCATTCATTAGTCATAGAGGGAAGGGATATTATTTGCGAATCTCTAGGAACTACTCCTCCTTTTCCGGAATCAATGGTCTCAGCCCTCGCATCAATAGAAGTCCCTACTAATGGCGATTTGGGTGTAGTTAGTTTGGATGGAGACCCCTTTCACAATCATTTACTGGATAAATACAATATTCAGGTACCTGTTATGCCTTGGCAGCATCATGGTGTGAAGTATCTGCGCATTTCTGCACAACTGTATAATCACATTGATCAATATAAATATCTAGCAGATGTACTTTCAGAAAGTCTGTGAACAAATGCAACCATTGAATAATAGTAAGTGTGGCGTAAGAACATGCAAGAAGCAGTCGTAGCAATAACTGGTGCCTCAGGTGCTAGATATGGAGTCAGATTAGTTGATGCATTAGTTGATGCTGGTTGGAGCATACATCTTATAGTCACTAGAGAAGGTGCAATAAATTTGGATTTAGAATGCGGAATAACCCCTGAGCAACTTGCTGATAACCCCGCTATTACACTCGAAGATAACAACAATTTGGCTGCTAGATCCGCTTCCGGTTCGGCTAGATTTGATGCGTACATTGTTTGCCCAACAAGTGGTACAACTATAGGGAAAATAGCATCAGGAATTAGTGATAATCTTGCCACTAGAAGTGCCCTAGTCGCTATGAAAGAACGTAGGAAATTAATTTTAGTACCGAGAGAGGCACCTTATTCAACACCTCACCTGAAGGCAATGGCTAACCTATCTGAATGGGGAGTAGTAATAATTCCGGCCAGTCCTGGATTCTATCATAAACCAGAAAGTATTGAAGAATTGATTGATTTCATAGTTGCCCGTATACTCGATCAAATAGATGTAGAACATAATCTTGGAAAGAGATGGTCCGGAGAAGAAACCACTTCTCAGTAATATTATTCTATGCGATCTAGAAGAGGTTGGGTTCAATAGGGTTCTATTGACGGGCATCTAATGGAGGTTAGCATATGACTCAATGGGAATCACTAACTGTTGCTGAACTTAAGAAGATCTTAACAGCTCATGGTTTACCAATAAATGGGAAGAAGGCAGAACTGATTTCACGCCTCGAAAATATTTCAAAGAAAGAGAGAATAATGGATGCTGAGGTATTGGAAGATGCGCCAAAATATACTTTTAAAATGTTTATTGAAAAAGTGAAGAGGCTCCCTCTCTCAGTACTTACAGTTGTTGGGATAATGCTGTTAGGTAGTTTAGGAGGTGCAGTCATATTTGCTGATGAAATGATTGAATGGGTTCAAGGCAATCCAGATTACCAGCTTATCGAATTCGACACCAATTCTGCTAGAGGATATGCAGAAAGTCTGATTGAATTAGGTGATCCTAATTGGGAAGGGAGGATGTCTGGGACAATATACGAACACAATACTGCAGAATTTATCAAATCTAATTTTACAACTATGGGAATACCATCAACTATAGAAGATTTTGATGTCCCTATGTTTGTAATTGATGACAACGAAGAGCCCGAGTTATCAATATGCAATGCAGGAGATATAGGAGAAACATTTCCGGCTTTAGCTTGCGGTGCTACAGATATTAATGCTGATTTCATTAATTTCGAGCATCGATCTGATTTTGTAATTCAGGGGTACTCAGGATCTGCATTCATTCGATATGTAGATGACATTGAAGTAATAGACATAGGTAATGGAAATGATAGTACCGATTGGTCAAGTGCCGCAGGATCTGTAGTGCTTGTGCATATTACTTCTGAAACTGAATCTAACACCGCATTATTCAAGAAAGCAGCCGATAATGATATCATGGGACTTATTCTCATAAATGAGAGACAAAATTGTGATGAAATTATTTCTGGTGATTGTATACCGTACTTTAAATCAGTTAGTATAACTTCTATAGACAGCATACCAATAGATCTAGGATTCATTATGGTGAGTAAAACTGTAGGACAGATAATCGTAGAAGAAGTTGTTAATGGAGAAGGGAAATTACAATTTATCACAAATGTTGAAAATTCAGGAGAAGCCACCATAAAGGTTCCTTGCGGAATAATTCAAGGCCAAACTGACGAGTTAATCATTATAGGAGCACATCATGACACGGTATACAATGGACCGGGGGCAGTAGATGACACATCAGGAACTGCTACTGTTCTTGAGATTGCAAGACAATTTGGACTAATAGAGAGCATGGAAGGAGAGCCATATTATACAATATATTTCTGCACTTGGGGTGGTGAAGAAGAAGGATTATTTGGATCCACAGAGTGGGTAGATAAGCATAGAAATAACCTGTATCAAAATCTTAGATTATACATAAATCTAGATATGAACCATGTTGATATTGAAAGAAACTCTGGCGTGACTCTGTTTGGAAATAACGCAAAAGATACAGACCATATTAGAGCAATAACTTCTAAATTTAAGCAAAAATACCCAAGTCTTTCTGACTCATATAGTATAGACATTAGAGACATAGCAGATAATGAAATGCCTTACAATTCAGATCATGCACCATTTGTATACAACATAGATGAGGATGATAGTGATGGGAAGAAATATGGAAATGCATTAGTTTGTTATGGTTCAGGTTCATCCGAATACCATACATATCTTGACAATATGGATCGATTCAATGAAGAAAGTCTTGCTGTATCTGGTATAATCTATGGATCTCTAGTTTACTATCTTGCTTATGGTGATTAATTACTCTCAAGACGGATGATTAACTCTTCATAATTCGGCTCAACACCGGGGTTTTCAGCAACCCAACGATACTGGACCATCCCCTCGCTGTCTACAATGATGACTACACGATTTGCGCTAACGTAACCCTCAAGACCACCTAACCCTACAAATTTAGTATCATATAACTCGACTACTTCTCTATCAAGATCTGAAAGTAAATCAAATTCTAAATTGTATCTTCTCGCAAATTCTGCATTAGCCCAAGGAGAGTCTACGCTAATCCCTAATACAATAGCATTACAATCATTCAGAGTGACAAGATTCTCTTGAAATGAGCACATCTCTTTGTCACAAACACCTGTAAACGCCCCCGGATAGAAAGCCAAAATGACCGTCTTCCCCAGATAATCAGAAAGTGTTACTGCTTCTTTTGTAGTGTTCTTTAATGTGAAATCAGGTGCCTTGTCGCCTACCTTAACCATGGTCTCCGAGGAGGTTAGAGATATGAACAATACGTGGATTAATCTTGCGAGAAGAATCATCACATCTTCTTCGGCGCCTCAATTCCCAAGAGATTAAGACCTTGTTCAAGAGTACGAGCTGTCAAATCACAAAGAGCAAGTCTGCTTTCAAAAATATCAGTTTCTGAAGAAATCACAGGACAGAATTCATAGAATGTTCCAAATGCTTGCGCGAGAGAATGTAATTGTGTAGCCAATTTGTGAGGTGAATTAGAAACAATGGCCTTATCCAAGTATTCCGGAAATGAGAGTATCGCTTTAGCAAGTGAAATTTCGCGCTCATCTGATACTGAAATTATTGCCCTTTGTACGTCTTTTCGATCAATATTTGCTTTAGAAAATATACTACATATACGAGCATGAGCATATTGTAAATATGGTGCTGTATTCCCATCAAATGAAAGCATTTTTTCCCAATCGAAGGTGTAATTATTGTTACGGTCCGTGGAAAGATCCGCGTACTTAATGGCTCCAATTCCAAGCATTCTAGCAATTTCATTTCTCTCATCATTTGATAGACTGGGGTTCTTTTCAGCAATAATTGAGTTCGCTCTCTCAATCGCTTCCATTAACAGATCTTTAAGATGTACTGCTCCGCCAGTGCGACTAGCTAATTTTTTCCCATCGGTGCCCATCACTAATCCGAATGGAACGTGAGTTGCAGTAATTTTTTTATTCATGAATCCTGCTTTTCTGGCAACTTCGAACACCATTGCAAAATGCTGAGATTGCTCAGCACCTACTACGTAAAGAAAATCAGTAGCACCTACATTTTGTACTCGATCAATTATACATGCTAGATCCGAAGTAGCATAATTATAGCCACCATCTGCCTTACGAATAATTAGAGGAAGAGGGTTGCCCTCTCGATTATACCAACCTTCTGGGAATACTACTTGAGCACCTTGGCTTTCATGTAACAAACCCGCTTCTTCAAGCTTTTCAACAACTTCAGATAGTAAAGATTCATATTTTGACTCGCCAGCAATATCATTATTGTTTAGAAGTACACCCATCATTTGGTATACCTCGTTAAAATGAACTAGAGATTGATCTACCAACATTTGCCAATAGTAAATAGAATCAGGATCATTTGATTGCATTTTAACAACCCTTTCTCTAGATCTATCAGCAAAATCTACATTTGAATCGAATTTTTCCCTAGCATCTCTGTAGAATATTGCAAGATCTACATTATTTATTGTATCATTTCCATTAACATCTATTAAATGTTCGATAAGCATTCCAAATGGAGTGCCCCAGTCTCCAATATGATTCTCACGTACTACATTATGACCTTTGTAAGTCAGCATACGAACTAGTGAGTCACCAATCACAGTAGAACGAAGATGCCCCACATGCATATGCTTCGCTACATTTGGCGAAGAATAATCTACAACTATAGTCCTCTGTTCATCTAAAGAAACTCCCAAACGCTGGTCAAGAATGTGGTTCTGTAAGCATTCATTAAGCCATTTTGAATTCGCTGAAAAATTAAGAAAACCATTAATTGAAGAAAGAGTACAGAAATCGCAAAGATCTTCTCCGACACCTTCAAGAATTTCATCTGCAATTTGCATAGGCGATTTCTTTAGTTTTTTTGAAAGAGAATGACAAGGCATAGCAATATCTGCAAAACTGGAATCAGTAGATGAGTCTAGTAAATCAAACCATTCTTCCTCTTTAATACCTAAATTAGTCATTACTGAGGACAATATTGGCCTAACTGAAAGTAATAATTCACGCATTAAATAACCTCAAGTAAGTGAATATCTCAACAAAGCAGCTATTCCTCCAAAAGAATTCTGCAGTGTTGCCCCTTCCTCAGTATCCATCGAAATCAGACTAACCTTCGCAGATGTATGGCCTGCTATCTGGGTTAATTCGTCTATCATATCCATGGTTCTTTCTGGATCTTCGCGTACATCAGCCGAATCACATTTAGGACAATTAGGGATGTCTGAAAGACTGATTTGAGAAGCTTGCCACTCGTGAGAGCAGGGCTTACATATCCACCCAACTCTTCTCTTACGAAGGCCCTCCGAGATTAGTAGTGTGTCAACAGCACCTTGATCCAGAGCGCTTCGAATCATAACCTCTCCATATGTTGCTTTTGGATGTGCTTGCATAACCTCTCTAAGAAATCTATCAACAAGTTCTCGTTCTGCATCCAATTCTATTTGATCCATCAAATTTCCGGCTCTTTGGACCAACTCTCTGATTCCACTTTCATTTGAATATCCAACATCAAAGAATGGTTCTCTTATTAATTTCTTAATTTCATGATGAAAGTAATCATTCTTTACTACAAATTCCTTAGTTTGACCCGGACCACCAATAATTATTCCTTTGAGATCACTAATATTAGGTAACCAATAAGAACAAGCATGCTCAGTTGCGCGCTTAAAGAACTTATGAGCAGCCTCTTCGATTAATCGCTCAAATCTTTGAGCCGACTGCCCGCCTTGGCGATGTTTTCCCATTATGTTACTCTGTAATTCCTCTTGGCAATGTATTCTTTTTCCACTGGCTATACCGTAAGCGGCTTCGCCTCTATCTATAACAAAAAGACCATATGAAGTGCGATCTATCAGCATCTCCTCAAGTTGTGTTAATTCAAATGTTGAATCACACCTATATCTGAAAGAAGTAAATGACTCTGGTGGATCATCTACTACGACTGTTACTAATCTTGATTTGTTGTTTCCAACTATGACATGTCCAACAAAAATTGCTAATCCATTTTCTCCAGCATTTTTGTAGCGATTTAGAACCGCTATGGCAGATTCAATTGCATCTCCTACGTGTTTTCTAGTTGATTTAGACTTTATGTTTGCAGCTTGGGCGCCTTCTTGGCTAAGTTGACCCCTGACATCACTAATCAGTCGATCTGGAGGTATTACAACTGTTACAAGTTCAGTCCCCATTCCACGCATATCTTGAAGATCCTCAAGATTCTTCTTAAGACGAAGTTTACGCTGCTGCAACTCCAACTCGTCAGTCATACGTACGCCCCTAGCGCTAAGGCCAAAGACTGAGGCATTTCAATTCTCTTAAGTATAAATTGCGAAGGCATTGAAAGGAATAGGCATTCTCGACTATTCAATGGCAACTGTCGTACTAGCCCTAGGAGGTAGTCTTCTAAGACCAGAAATAGAAGGTAGGCACTCATGGATTGAGACTCTGGTAGGAATTATTCGCGACAGGGTCGCAGCGGATGATAGGATTGGTATTGTAGTAGGTGGAGGATCACCTGCTAGAGATGGAATAGAGCTCTCACGACCGATAATTAACAATGAAGGACGATTAGATAAAATTGGCATTGCAGCAACACGACTTAATGCTACAATAATTAGAGAGGCTTTGGCTGAATCTGGCGTTATGGTATCTGGAAGTATTCCTCATTCAATAAATGAAGCATCGATGCTATTTGATGAACGACCCGTTGTTGTAATGGGAGGTACAGTACCAGGGCATACTACGGATACAGTTGCCATTCGATTAGCTATAGCAACAGGTGCATCTAGGTGTATAATTGCAACAAATGTAGAACGCGTCTACGACTCTGACCCACGTACAAATCCAAATGCGAAATCATATGATAGATTGACACACAAGCAATTGCAAGACATTGTTGGTCCCGCAGCACATGATTCTGCAGGACCGAGTGGGGTCGTAGATCCTATGGGTGTTGCAGATGCTGCAAAAGAAAACTTGACACTAAATGTTCTAGATGGAAGAGATATAGAAATCATAAAAGCAGCGATAATTGGTGAATCTTTTGCAGGAACTGTAGTTGAATCGTAAAAAGCAAAAACGAGGAGATAATTTGAGTCGTAAGGAAAAAATCCAGAAAATGGCGACACGCACGGCATCACAGGCACGTCAGCTGGCCAGCAAAGATCGTAAAAGAAGCGAAAGGAGTACAAAGGCTAGTGGTACAAAACCACACAGACATTGCTCAGTTTGCTGGGCGCCAATTCCATTGGATTCGGACCCACCAGTTTGTGATTCAGAAGAATGTGAGAAAACAAATGAAAAAAGAGAAAAATCTAGGAAGAGGTTGACAGTTATGCTTTATCTATTCCCTGCAATTGCTATTTTATTGGCAATAATGAGTACTATTTAGCGTCAGGTTCAACTTCAAAACACCCGAGGACATCACATGAAGATGGTACGCGTCCTTGGAGTTCTACCCGGATTTGTTGGATTCGTTTGTCTCATTATGGTGATTTCAAGCCTTAATGGCATTGGACTTCCTGAGAGCCGAGAAAAAGCATCTACAGTGCCTTGCTTAGATGACGACTCAGGAGGATGTCCGGTTGGTATGACTGGAAATGATTTTTATGTCCCTTGGGGTTTCAAACTTCTTGATGTTGAAGTTACGATTGAATGGGATGAACCGGGTAAAGCATGGATAGGTGTTGTAGATGCTGAATTTGCAGAAGAATGTCCTCCAGACCCTAACGGACTTACCACATGTGAAGCAGATCGTTTTGAGTTTGAGGCAGGAGGCCCTGATGTAGAGAACTCTTTCACATATTCTCTAGAACCTGGCGACTATCGATTCACAAGTGGGGGCAGAAGTGGCGTCTCAAATGTAGATGTTCAAACCGTTACTATTAGTTCAACAATCCATATGGCAACGGCTGGAGAAATTCTTCTAGGTATTGTAGGCATTTTACTGATGATTGGGGCTGTGGAAATGATTTATCCAATCAAACTATTTTGGAAAAAATTCGTTGATGCATAATTTCAATAATACCGAATTTTGTCAGGCCGGATAGAATTGATTGAATAATAGACCCTGACTGGGATAAATATGGCAGTTACCAAATGTGAGGCGTGTGGTTCTGAAATTCGAGCAGAAGGTCTACCTTCGTCTTACGGAGGATTTGAAATCTATTGTGTCACTTGTGGGGCGAAATTTCACACGAATTAGGCTCTTTCGTTCTTTTTTCGTCTCATTTCTCTTTCCCAACGAGGAGCATGCATCTCCGCTTTTTCACGTCTCTTAGCAATTTCTTCTGGAGACCCTATAGGTTCTATTTCTTCATTTTCTCGAGGCCAATCACTTGGAAGTTTTAGAGGATCAATTATAGCATCTGCATCTACTGCATCAATTATTTTCGAACGTAATTCTTCCACCCCTAACCCTGTAGTTGAAGAAACCCAGATTTTTCCCTCATTATTTTGGTCAATTAGGTCGGCCTTAGAATATACAACTATAATTTCCTTATCTGAGAGTAACTCTTCAACTTCTGAAAGAAGATTTTTTTGATTTTCTAAGTCTACACCACCATCTTCACTTAAATCAATAAGGAACAATACTAAGTCTCCTATATTCTCAAGAGCAGCTATTGCTTGCATTTCTATTTGATTACGCTCGGTCATAGGCCTATCTAACAAACCCGGTGTGTCAACTAACTGATAAGTACGTCTTCTATGATCAAAGTGGCCGACATGGAGGCGCTTTGTTGTAAAGGGATAGGATGCAACTTCTGGCTCGCCACTAGATAATACAGTGATCAAAGCGGATTTACCCACATTAGGAGCGCCTGCCACTACTATACATGGTTCTGATGCGTCAATTGATGGAAGTTTACGAAGTATATCGCGAGCCTCACCAAGCCACAAAATATTCTGAGAGATTTGGTCTATTATGGAAGACATACGCCCATAGGCATGCCTTCTTTCATTGTGAAAAGCCTCAATGTTACGATACCTAAGCATTTTTGATTGAGATTCACCTGCTATGCTACGGACTCTTTGGGCCGCCCATTGTATAGCGCCAAGATTACGTCTATATTCATCCGCCCCTACTGCTGCATCAACTAATGCTTGATCAAAAGAGGATTGGGCATTCAAACTAGGCCATTTATCAATCCACTTAAGGAGAGTTTCTGCAATGGTATCACTGGATGCTTGAATCATCCTTGCCATCTGTTTGCGTACGCGATGATACTTATCAGGATCTTCGACTAAATCTGATTGCTTACTTGCACGCTTGAATGATTTATCCAAGACTTCCTGAGGGTAAAGGACCGTTGGGATTTTTCGCCATTCTACAGGAGTCATGGGTACACCTCCGTTGACACCGCGTCGGATGACACTTTTGAAACAACGTGCTTTTCTAGGGAAAGTCACACGGGAGTACATGGTCGAAGGAGGGAGCGGTGGTAAAATAGAAAAATTGCCAGACTGGGCGCGTGATTTGGCAAAGAAATATGGGGCGCAGGACATTGAAAAAATAGAAGATGTGTTCTTCGGACCACTTATTGATAGAAGAAGTGGACTTCGTAAGGATGATTTGATTGAATTACTTATTGATTCTAGAGCTATACCTAATAATTCCGACCCAACTATTCAAGGGATGCTTATTGCTACAACAAGAAATTCTGTAGAATTGTTGGATAAAGATGGCAAATTTAGATCAATTGCTAGAGATGTGATTGTTGAAGTCAGAGTTATTAGTCATCTAAGACCCCCTTATATTGAAGATGATGAGCTTCTGACATTTGAAAAGGAAGATATAAGAAGAAGATCTAACATTCATGAACAAGCAGAAAGGCAGTCAGATGGAGGGTCTGACGATAGCCATCTTTGGGGTTGATTGGATGAACGATTTTGCTAATAAGGAATGCATTCCTTGCAGTGGTAATGTACCTCCAATGTCAGAAGATGAGGCAAAGCATATGATGCAGAATATTCATTCAGATTGGGAACTAATTGGAGTTCATCATATTGAAAGAATTTGGACGTTTCTTGACTTCGAACAGGCTCTCGGTTTTACTAACTCATTAGGTGAAATTTGTGAAAATGAAAATCATCATGCTGACTTTGAATTAGGATGGGGGAGAGTTAAGGCGATGATATGGACACACAAGATTGATGGATTAACAGAATCGGACTTCATTTTGGCAGCAAAGTTTGATCGCTTGGATTAGGAATTCATATGTCTAATGTACAAAATAACTTGAATAGTAGAAGAACCGTATATCGTTTTTCTAAAAAGGAGGTGCAAATTACAGATTTGGAAACTGCTTTCAAAGCGGCAAGTAACGCACCCTGCCACAAGCAAACGCATCCATGGAAATTCTATGTTTTAGGAGATGAAACAAGAAAAAAACTATTGCCAAGAGTGCTTGAACTTTCTAGAGAAAAATCACGTTTTTTGGGTCAAGACGGTTTAATTGAATCTGAAAAAAAAGCCGTTTCAAAAATTATGGATGTACCTGTAATAATAGCCGCCTCTTCAAAACTGAGTCCAAATGATGACTTTAGAGAAGAAGAAGATTATGCTGCAACCGTTTGCTCTTTGCATAACCTTGTTCTTTCACTCTGGGACCTAGGCTTAGGGTCTCAATGGAGTACTGGTTCAATCACAAGAGATGATACCACATATGCCGCGCTTAATATTTCTCAAGATAAAGAGAGAATTATTGGATTCCTAAAGATAGGCTATCCTGAATTAGTTCCAGAGAAAGAGAAAAAGAATGTTGAACAGATTCGATTCTATCTTCCATGAAGTGGAATTTGAAAAATTACTACTCTTAGACCCAACTTAAGTTAGAGTCTGACTGGCCTAGTAGCACCACAGGCTTGACATTTTAGAAGAGTAGTTCTTTCTTCTTTGATAAATCTAGTATCAGGCGCCTTACATTGGCCACAAAGAATGAAATTCTTCACATAACCTACTATTTTTTCCTTTATTCTCTTTGGTGGAATTCTTCCCTTTAAAATTACTCGAATTTGCTCGCGAGTCCCCGATGTACCTAATTCATTAATTAAATATTGATAAACATGATTAGGATCACGATCCATTGAATCTACAATAGCAGAAAAGTTGCGAATAATTGTCTGATTACCTTCGACTAATACTTCTGGATTAGGCATTGTCCAGCGAGCACGCTCACTGATATCCTTAGGAATTCTATCACGTGCTCTATCGAGAAGCGCGTCATACTCGAAGTCACTCATTGAATAGAGCGGAGTGTGTCCTCCTTTTCACCTCACCGGGTAGTAAAACCTCGTGTACCAACCGTCAAAGACTGCCATTAGACCCGAATGTATGTGGAAGAAGTAATTGAGGTAAGAGTTGCGCGGGTTCATCGGGATGCAAAGTTACCTACTCGTGGTAGTATTCATGCAGCAGGATGGGATCTATATGCCTTGGAAGATACAACAGTCCCATATCGAACGGCAACACTTGTTAGAACTGGTTTGCATGTTGCTATACCTGTGGGATATGAAGGACAAGTAAGAGCGAGATCTTCTTTAGGAAAAAAAGGATTAATACCACCACATGGAATTGGCACGATAGATGCAGATTATAGAGGAGAACTATTTGTTATGATGACATGGATTGGAAATAGTGAATCATATACTGTAAAGAAGGGAGAAAGAATTGCACAAATCCTAATTACGCCAATTCCAAGATCTGGATTTAAGGAAGTAAAATTTGAGGATTTAGGGGAAACTGAAAGAGGAGAGGGTGGTTTCGGATCAACTGGTAGGTTCTAATGGAATCTATTAAAAACTAGATATAACGTTTTGAAATCATAATATACATACGAATGTTTGATACGGACGTCAGTAGGGGGACCAACGATGCCACTTAGCATAGACGAGCTTCGAACGAAAGTTGAGGAATATAGAAAAGAGGGTTTGAATGGTCAACAAATAGCAGATGAACTATCTCTTTCACAAACTACGATCCAGTGGCTTTCATCTTCAAATGTACCAGCAGAAGAAGAAGCACCACACGATATTAGAGTCGGATGGCGATCAATTGCGGTTAAAGCAGCAAGAATAGAAGCTATTTCATTTGTTTTCTGTGACATCATAGAAGAAGAAATAGGTGAAGATGTCGATGGAGTTGTTGGAATATCAATCAATGGAATACCATTTGCTCAAGCAATAGCAGGCCAAATGGACCTTGAATTATCTGTTTCAAGAAGTATTAGTGAATCAAAAAGTGGACACTTATCAGAGGTATTTGCAGGAGTTGAAGGGAAGCGTGTAGTAGTTGTCGACGATGTAGTTTCAAGCGGCACGACTATGATCAAAACAGTGCATCATCTTCGTGAAGCAGGAGCAGATGTGAAACTATGTCTAGTAGTCGCTAATAAGACGCACATGAATGAAATTGAAGCGGTACCGCTTAGAGGTCTCGTTCGAGTGGTTACTGTCTGAGGTTGGAACAATGCATTGGGCGGACTTTACCGCACAGAGACTTGCAGAGACCAGAGAAGGACCCTATGTTTCTTGTTCTGGAATAACACCCTCAGGAGATTTCCATATAGGACACCTAAGAGAAATTCTCTCGGCTGAAATGATTCACAGAGCATGCCTTGACGCAGGATTAGATTCTCGATATATTTTCATTGTTGATTCAATGGACCCACTTCGTCGAGTTTACCCCTTCCTATCTGAGGATTATCAGCAATATATTGGATGCCCTCTGGCTTTTATTCCAGCACCTGATTCTGACGGTAGACCCAGTTCAGATGGCAGATCTTATGCTGAACATTTCCTTGAACCATTTCTCCAAGCACTTGCAGAAATTGGTGTTTTTCCAGAAGTGATAATGAATCACCTTACTTATGCAGATGGACTATTCGCCGAAAAGATCGATTCCGCCATCGAATATGCTAATGAAATTAAGGAAATTATTGAATCGATATCTGGGCGAGAATTGGATGATAATTGGTTCCCCTACAAACCTCTTGGTTCGGATGGAAGTATGGATGGAGTAACTGTTACGGGATATGAAAAACCATACGTTCATTGGACTGATAAAAATGGAAATTCAGGGTCTGCAGACATCCGAAAGGCAGAAGGAAAATTACCATGGAGGATTGATTGGGCCGCTCGTTGGGGAATTCATGGAGTTACGTGTGAACCTGCAGGAAAGGACCATGGCGCTGCAGGAGGCTCTTTCGACACAGGATTACCCATTTGCAGGATACTCGGAAGTTCCCCACCAGAAAAAATGGTTTACGAATGGATTCAGGTAAAAGGTGCTGGACCGATGTCCTCGTCTTCAGGCAATACTATAGGGCCTTTAGAAACTCTTTCAATAGTGCCTCCTGAAATACTTCGATATATTATTGCCAGAAGTAAAATGAATCGTCATATTGAATTTGATACAGGAGGGATGATGTTCGTCATAGCAGATGAGTACGAGCGATTAGTCGCTAATCCACCAAAGAAAAAGGAAGGCATGAGTAAGCGTAAGGAAATCTCAGTTGACACACGTCTTGCTGCTAGGAGACTTAGTCAAACTGAAAGAGGATTTGAGCCAAAAGGCACCATTTCTTTCCGGCATTTGGCAATGTTAGCCCAAATCAAAAACTCAGATACAGACATTTGGAATTCACTTAGAAATAGTGGACACCTAAGTGGGGAGCCGCATAAAGCATTACAACAGAGGCTCTTGCGTATGCGGAATTGGATTAGAAGTATACATTTCCCAGAAGATGCAAGAATACACATTAGAAACAAAATAGACGATGAAGTGCGTGAAAAATTGAGTGAAGAGCAGAAAAAATTCTTGAAAAAATTGGCAATTGAATTTGGAAAAATAGATTGGACTGAGGATTTGATTTCATCTACAATTAGAAATACTGCTTCAGAATTTGGAATCGAAGGTCGAGAATCTTATACTGTATTATATTGGGCAATGTTAGGACGGAACAATGGCCCGAAAGCTTCGGCTTTATTACTTGAAATTGGTCTTGAAGATGCTATTGATTTGCTAAATTCCTAGTTCAGCGTTCATCATTGAGAGTCTCAAGAAGAACTGTTGTGCCGATAAATCCTCCAGCAAAACCCGCTCCAAATGTCCCTAGCTCCAAGAGTGAAGAAAAAATTGAACCTAGAGAATCTGCAAACCAATTTACGATGTCAGTAAGGATTTCAAGAAGTCGACCAAAGTTAATTGTAATAACTCCTGAGATTGCTAGTAATCCAAGAAAGGCACCCTGAGCTAATGCAATTATTCTCATTGCCTTTAATGAGATATTAACTAGGAAGGCCCCAGTCGCACCTAGGAGAAATCCTACCACGCATTTGAAACCGTAATTTGTAACTAGATCCACACTTTACACCTCAACTTAAAATCGCGATATCTAAAAGCCTTGGTTCTGGCATACCCTCTCTGGCCTCTGCTATTGCCAAAACTTCCATTTTTGCACCCGCCATAGTGGTCACAAATGGAATATTTAGTTCAACAGCGAGTCTCCGCATCATATTTCCATCTAGAACAGCACCACCTGTATTACGAGGGGTGTTAATGATGAGGTTTATCTTTCCTTGACGCATTAAATCAAGCGCGTCGGGAGTAAGTCCTTCTGCAATTCTATAGCAGGTATTGACATCAATACCACCAGAATCTCGTAGAACATGTGCGGTTCCTCTAGTTGCATATATTTTGAAACCCATATCCTCAAGTTCTTGCACAAGAGGGATGACATCGTGTTTGTCAGCGTTCTTTACAGTAACATAAACACCACCTTCAGTTGGCACTGGAAGTTCAGTTGCTAGACGTGCTTTTAGATAAGCTGCTGAGGCTCTGGCATGACTCCCCATCACTTCACCTGTACTCTTCATCTCAGGGCCTGGTGCTGGATCTAATCCTCTTAATTTGATGAAAGGAAATACTGGGGCTTTAACACACACTGCTTCTTTTTGTGGTTCAGGGATTTTTAGATCCGCGATTTTTTCTCCTAAAGAAAGACGAGCTGCAATTCTTGCTAGAGGGACCCCCGTGGCCTTAGCAACAAAAGGGAAAGTTCGCGAACCTCTAGGATTTACTTCTAATACGTACAGGGTTTCACCACGGATTGCATACTGTATATTGAAACAACCCCTAACTCCTAATTCAACACCAATTTTTCTCGTCCACTCCTCGACCTCGGCCAAGATCTTCTTAGAAATATTCTGAGGAGGGATGAAACAAGTAGAGTCACCTGAATGAATTCCAGCCTCTTCCAGATGCTCCATTATTGCCCCAATAAGAACCTCTTCACCGTCACAAACCGCATCAACGTCAAGCTCAATGGCATTTCCAAGATATTCATCTACAAGTAAAGGGCGATCTGGAGATAAGAACGCCTCTTCCATGTAAGCATCAAGTTGCCGGTTATTGGAAAGAATCTCCATACCTCTTCCTCCTAGGACATAGGATGGCCTAATTAAAACTGGATAACCTATTTCCGATACGGCATCGCGAACACCTTCAGGAGTAGATGCAGTTGCTCCATTTGGCATTCTCAATCCAATACGCGCAGAGAAATCCTCAAATCTTTGACGATCGCTGGCCTCATCAACTGCTTCAGGAGTAGTTCCTTCCATAACTAAATCTAGACCAAGAGAAGAAAGATGAGGTAATCTATTCGACATAGGAAGAGCAAGATTTATTGCAGTTTGACCACCAAATTGTAAAAGAAGACCATGAGCATTTTCTCTCAATAAAATTTCACTTGTATGCTCTAAAGTCAATGGATCAAAATAAAGACGATCACTTGTATCAAAATCGGTAGAAACTGTTTCAGGGTTGTTATTGATTATTATCGCCTCATGACCAAGATCACGTATTGCTCCAACCGCGTGTACACAACCATAATCAAATTCTATACCCTGTCCAATTCTAATTGGGCCACTACCAACAACGACTATTCTACGCTTTATTGATTCAAATACACCAGGGACGTGATCTATACCATTCGGTGCAGAACCTCCTTCATAGGTTGCATAATAGTATGGAGTTACTGCTGCAAATTCAGCAGCGCATGAATCTACCATTCTAAATCGAGGATGTATTGAGAGATCATGTCTGCGATTCATTACTGCGTCCTCGTTTTCTCCATTGGATAAAGATTTGAAACCACCTGGAGGAAAGCCTGCTAGTGCATCAGCAATATGTAGATCTGTAAATCCCATACCCTTCCAACGACGCATCTCAATTTCTGGTATACTGGAAGGTTTCATCCCTAGTTCTCCTGCAGCACGCATTTCAGTTTCTATAGCCACAATCTTCTCAAATCGATGTAAGAACCATCTTGTGATCCCTCCTGAAAGATCTCTTACATCTTCAATTGAATATCCGCGCCTAAATGACTCAATGAGCGCAGACATACGTCTGTCGCTAGGAATTCTTAACCAATCTTCAAGTAAAGCCTCTGGTAAAGGTTGACGCGCTCTGTCATCCATAGTTTCCCCTCCTGATGCATCAGCCATGGTAAGAGGTCTCGGATGCGGTTGACCATACTCGAGGCTGGCCCATGCCTTCAGAAAAGCCTCTTCGAATGATCTGCCTATAGCCATAACCTCTCCAGTCGATTTCATTGACGTCCCTATTGTACGATCAGCAGTTCTAAACTTGTCAAACGGCCACCTTGGAATTTTAACGACACAATAATCGAGAGTTGGTTCGAATGCTGCTGTAGTGCCCTCTCCTGTTATTGGATTTGGTAATTCATCAAGAGTATAACCTACTGCTATAAGGGCAGCCATTCTTGCTATAGGATAGCCTGTTGCCTTACTAGCTAAAGCAGAAGATCTTGAAACCCGAGGATTTACTTCTATGACTCTATATTCTCCAGTGGATTGTTCAACAGCAAATTGAACATTACAACCCCCCTTAATATTCAGTCTACGAATCAATTTTAAAGCAGCATCACGAAGCATTTGATGATCTCTATCTGATAGTGTCTGTTGAGGAGCAACAACCACAGATTCTCCTGTGTGAACTCCCATTGGGTCAATATTCTCCATGGTACAAACGATAATTGAATTGTCTGCAGAATCTCGCATAACTTCATATTCATGCTCCTGCCAGCCAAGAATACTTTCTTCAATTAGCACTTGACCGATGGCTGAATGCAAAATTCCTTGACTAGCTATCTCAACTAATTGACCCATATTATGAGCAGTTCCACCTCCCAAACCACCAAGTGTGAAGGCTGGACGTATCAGTAAAGGGAAACCACCCAAAGTATCTGCTGCTGCCATAACGGCATCTATCGAATCACAGGCTATGGCTTTACAAACAGGCAAGTCAATTTCTTCACAAACTTGCTTGAATAGGTCTCGATCCTCTGCCTCATCTATTGAAACAAGATCACAACCAATTAACTCTACACCCAACTCATCTAGACTACCGTTGTGAGCTAATGCTGAAGCGATATTTAGTGCTGTTTGGCCACCCATTCCAGCAAGTATGGCATCCGGTTTTTCTATCTCAAGGATTCTTCTTACGACTTCAGGCAATAATGGTTCAATGTATATCTTATCGGCCATTTCGGGGTCATTTTGAATTGTTGCAGGATTGGAATTTATCAGAATAACCTCATATCCATCTGCTCGAAGAGCACGACATGCTTGACTGCCTGAGAAATCAAATTCAGCAGCCTGTCCAATTCTGATTGGGCCACTACCTAGAATAACAATCCTTTCCAGATCGTTTCTACGTGGCATTAATTTCCACCTCTTGAACGAATAGGTATTCCTGCAATATTATCTTCTACCATCGATGCAAAACGATCGAACAACGGCGATGCATCATGTGGCCCAGGGCATGCTTCTGGATGATATTGTATGGTAAAAGCGCGTTTACCAATTAGATCCAGACCCTCAACAGTTCTATCATTAGCATTGACATGTCTGACTTTGAAAGGTGCTTCTAGCTGATTACTCCCCCTGTCTGAACATGAACCACTAGGATGAGGGGCTAACATTCCTTTATCTGGATCTTCGACTGCAAATCCATGGTTTTGGCTTGTAATATAAACACGTCCAGATTCAAGATCTACAACTGGTTGATTCGCACCTCTGTGACCATATCTTAATTTGTAGGTTCTAAGTCCTGCGGCTAAACCCATTAATTGATGTCCTAAGCAGATCCCCATAACTGGGATGTCTGCTCTAACTGCGGCTGCTAAAGTATTTCTAGCGGTAGATGCGGCTCCAGAATGAGCAGGATCACCTGGGCCATTAGAGGCGAAGAAAGCATCTGGATTCCATTCTAGAATTGTAGAGAAGGGAGTTGTGGCTGGACACCAATATACTTCAAAGCGTGTACATAACTCACGAAGAATGTTATATTTCACACCACAATCTATTGCTGCTAATCTAGGTAATGGTTTGCCATCTTTATCCTTAGCTCCAGGATTAATTACTATCGCTTCATCACGAGTGACTTCGGCAACTAAATCTTCAGAATCTGGAGAAATCATTTGATCTAATCTGATAAGCATCTCCTTCTCCTTATCTGCAGGCCCAAATATACACAGCACAGTTCCATGTTCTCGGACTCTTCGTGTCAATTCACGTGTATCTACGCCCTGAATCCCAGGGACTCCATGTGAAAAAAGAAGATCATGCACACTGCCAATTGAATCTCTGTGGTCTGGATTAATCATTAATTCTCTACAAACAACACCTCTAGGCCAAACTTTTGATGATTCTGAGACCCCTCTATGAATACCATAATTACCAAGTAGTGGCCAAGTAAATGTCAGAATTTGGCCCACAAAAGAAGGATCAGTAAGGCTCTCTTGATAACCAGTCATTCCTGTTGTAAAGACTAATTCCCCTTCCGCTATGGAAGATGCACCAAATAGTTCTCCTTGGTACCTTGTACCATCTGCAAGGAGTAACAATCCATTAATTCTTGAAGGCGGTTCTAGGTCTTGATAATCAACTAAAATATCAGCAGCATCGGGAAAAATTGGAGGGCTCTCAGACCCTGAAACACCTAGGTCGGGAATGAAGCCCCCGGCAGGAGCATTACCCGACATCAGCGATGCTGTCTAAACTAGACACTTAATCATTGACAATAGGTCATTCGTCTTCTAAGTTCAAAACTCTCTTGCCAAACTCACTAGGTACTATTCTTATTTCTCCACCTGAAAAATGATTTTCAGCAACTTCACCTATCATTGATTGAAGGAAAATACCAAGTGCAGAAACTTCAGAATGTGGTTGATTTCCAATTGAAATATTGTAATCAGCAAGATTGAACACCTCCCTCGGAACTTTAGTTCCACCTACCACTATTACAATTGGCCTATCGCGCCTTATTTCGCTAACCATTTTTCTCCAATTCTCCCCATACATCGTCAAATGAATAATGATACCTGGTTTACCATCACCTGCATCTTTAGAAAACTGACGAAGGAAACTAAGTGGGCTAGATTCGTGTCGGCAATCAAAATCTCCTCCAAAACGTTCAGTTACTGAATTCCATGTTTCAAGTGCTGATTCATCATGATCTCCTGCCAGAATAATTTCATTGGCACCTAATGCTCTTGCTGTCAATCCTAGGTGACTTGTAAGTCTTTTATCTCTCTCACGTCTATGTCCAAGACGAAGGACTGAGACTCGAGGGGGTAGGTCACTCATGAGATCAGGCAAGTGGTATGCCTTCATCAGCATGACCCTCTTCAGAGGATGTATTCATTGTAGGTATCATCTCAACTGGCATATGGATCATTTGAGTACGAACCCACTGTAAAAGTACTGCATCTATGAATAAACGGGCAGAATAATGAATCATAGTAGCTAGTGCTAATAGTCTTCCAGATGCAACCATTGCAGATTGCATATCTACATCATCAGTAAGTAGTGCAAATCCAATTGGCTCCAATATATAATAAATGGCAAGAATTACTAGAAGACCACTGATATTAGACATTGAGGCAAGACCTCTCTCTCGACCAATTGACCAAATTGTTGTGGCTACAAATACTAATGCTGGTATCATTAATGCTAGTTCAGAAAATTCTAATTCACCCAACATAGATAACGGTAAATCCTCATCTCCGAGACTTGAAGCACCTTTGTTAACAGAAATCCACCAGAATAATCCAGCCATCATCAATAGCACTCCAGAAAGCCAGCCGCGATTGGTTATCATATCACGAATCTCGTGCCTATCATTTGGTTGTAAACGTTGTAAAATAGATTCCATTAATTCTAGAGATTCATTTGATGGAAGTTCTTCTTTTGCGGATGAAGCGACACCCGTAACTGATGTTTTTACAGTAGCGTCAGAAGTGTCCTCGCCTATAACCATCGGGGGATTGCCTCTCCGTCACATCATAAAGGGTACGTCTGATGCAAGGGATGAAATGGCCGACTCTGGACGATTGGCGAAAAGCCAAAACAACGGTTTTCCGAGTATAATGGGTATTCTGAATGTCACTCCTGACTCATTTTTTGAAGATTCCAGAGTTAATTCAATAGAGAATGCATTGCTAAGGACAGAAGAAATGATCGGCGACGGTGCAGAATGGTTAGACATAGGTGGAGAATCTACAAGGCCTGGTGCGATTCCAGTAGATCCTGATGAAGAATTAGAACGAGTTATTCCTATAATTAAAGCAATTAGAAACAAATTCCCAGAAATAGGTCTATCAATCGATACGAGAAGAGCAAGTGTAGCAAAAGATGCTGTAGATGCAGGAGTGGATATGGTGAATGATGTTAGTGGATTATCTGATCCGGAAATGAGTGAAGTTGTGATAAAAAACAATTTGTCTATTTGTATAATGCACATGCAAGGTCTTCCAAACAACATGCAAAATAATCCAAATTACAACGATGTGGTAAGTGAGGTTAGAAAATTCTTGACTGACGCCACTAATTCTTTACTTGAAAATGGTTTACCTTCAGAAAAAATTATTGTGGACCCAGGAATCGGATTTGGAAAGACACTACAGCATAATATTGCTCTACTTTCTTCAGGAAGAAGAATTGTTCCTGAGGAAAATATGAATCTGATGTGGGGGGTTAGCAGAAAGACAATGTTTGAACATCTATTGTCAAGAGAAAGAGTTGAAGATAGGCTTTCTGGTACTTTAGGCATTGCAGCAATGGCACCCGATAAAGGGGTCGACATCATCAGGGTGCACGATGTGCGTGAGCATGTTGACCTGTATACTGCGATGCGTGCAATAGAATGAGGTGAGGCCCTATGAGAGAGAATTTTGTAGATATTGATGAAAATCTAAGACTTATTGGGACTGCACATATCTCGAGTAAATCTGTAGATCTAGTTAAACAACAAATTTCAGAATATAAGCCTGATTTAGTTGCAATTGAACTATGTCAATCAAGACTGAAATCACTAAAAAGTCCTGATGAATTAGGTAATGAGGATTTGCTGAAGATCATTAACGAAGGTCGTTCAATGATGATCCTTCTACAATCTGCATTAGCTGTTCAGCAGAGACGCATGGGGCTACAAACTGGAGAGAGGCCTGGTGCTGAACTTTTGACTGCAATTCAAACCGCTGAAAAAGAAGGAATCGATTATGCATTGATTGACCGAGATGTTGTAATTACTTTGAGGCGTGCGTGGAGAAAAATGAGTCTCAGAGAGAAATGGCGTGTTCTAAATGCGTTACTCTGGGATGATGATGATGAGATAGAAGAGGAAGATTTCGACATAGATAAATTACTTGAAGACTCTGATTTACTCTCAGAATTGATGGATGAGGTCAGGATAGTCGCACCCAACGCGGGAGCTGTTTTGATAGATGAAAGAGATGCTTATTTAGCCGGTAAAATACAGCAGATACGCGGAAAGGGGAAGATTCTGGCTATAGTTGGTGCAGGACATATCAATGGAATTACTGAGAATCTCGAAATAGCTCCTATAGAATCTACTTCAAGATTATCTGAGTTATCTAAAGAACCACCAAAGCCAATATGGCCTAAGATAATCGTGTGGGCAATACCTATTTTTCTAGCCTCTATAGTTAGCTGGTTAGCATATAATGGAGACTTCGCTGCATTGGAAAATACACTCTGGTATTGGCTATTAGCCAATGCAATATTTGCTGGACTAGGAGTTGCTTTAGCAAGGGGTCATCCACTCTCTGTAATTGTAGGTGCTATTTCATCGCCATTTACTAGTCTAAATCCAACGTTAGCTGCAGGATGGTTTGCAGGATATACACAACTTAAGGTGACAGCACCCACTGGGAAAGATGCGGCGGAATTTCTAGAATTAAATGATAATCTTGATTTCTGGTCTAATAAAATTAGTCGAATATTACTAGTTACGACATTTGGAAATTTAGGTTCTGCAATAGGTGCCTGGTTAGCCGGCGGAGTGATTGGCGTCATGCTATTTGGATAATCCGGAGGGGGATGGATGACAGTATATCGTGGAATTATATTCTCAATAATAATCAGTATTTTTGCTTATTATTGTGATTTCATGATGCAAGAAAATGATGTTTTCAGTATTGGATCTAGCACTCTAGCATTCATTATAGGCGCTATTCTAGCACAATTTCTGACCGGTTTAGAAGAAGGAGGTAAATGGATGACTAGTGAATTAATGCCAGTAGTCATAATTATGCTTGGATTTGGATTGAATCTAGAACTTTTTCTACAACCAGAAATTGGATTCAAAGGAATATTGATCGCATTCATTTCAGCATTTTCATGTATGTGCTTCTGCTATTTATACGGGACCAGAATCGGACTAGACAAAAGTTCTTCTTTTGCAATGGGTGCAGGAGGCGCTATCTGTGGAAATAGTGCTGTTTTAGCGGTTTCTGGCCCACTCAGGTTAGAAGAAAAAAATGTTGCTGTTACTCTGTCTGTAGTCAACATAATGGGTTTTCTAACGTTTATATTGGTTCCAATTTTATCATCCCTTCTTGGATTTTCTGAAATAGATTCTGGAATATGGGCTGGTTCAACAATACATGCTGTCCCACAGGCTGTTGCGGCAGGAGAATCAATTGGAGGTGAAGCACTAATTGTTGCTACAGCAGTAAAATTAGCTAGAGTATCTCTTCTAATTCTGATTGTGCCACTAAGTGTATATCTCGGAAACAAGATGAATAAGCATGAAACAGAAAATATTGGTGATTTTTCACTACCACTCTTTGTACCCGGGTTCATATCGGCTGCAATTCTTTCAACTTGGTTGATTCCAGAAAATTTAGCAGAATTAATTGCACAACTTGGCAGTCATTTACTGATACCATTACTGGCAGCAGTAGGGTTCTTCATTAGTAAAGAAAGTCTTACCGATATTGGAGGTAAAATGTTGATATTAGGAATATTATCAACATTACTTATGGTCATAATTACTTACTTGTTGCTAATGATTATATAATGTATCAGGTGTTTTTCATGGAGGATGTGGCTGCAAACGAACGACCTTCATTTTCTAGAGAAGATGAGGATAAGGGGGGGCGACCGCAGATGTGGATTAATACAAATTTTACAGAATCAGAGGAGAATTCATCAGTCTCGGCGAAGGAATTACTGCATCTATTAGAAAAAGAAAATAATGATGAAAATAATATTAATTACACTGAATTTTTAGCTCCAATTGGTATAATAATAATTGGATTTTTGATTCTGATGGCATTGTCCTCTTCTGGCAATGGTGAAGATGGTGGAGTGTTACTTTCTGCGATATTCTTCTGTGCCCTACCTATGTTTTATTTGATCTCGGTGATTAACGCTATTGTAAAACTAGGGTGGCCATTCTTCATTGGTTTTATGATTCCTATTATTGTCATTTTCCCACTATCTATCTTGTCCTATCTGAACGAGATTGAGAACGGATGCTTATCTTTTGGGTTTCCTGGGTCTTCGGGTTGTCCTCCAGATCCTCCTGGATATAATGGTCCGCGGAATCTTTTCTTTTTATTCAGTACCTTAATAGGTCTTTTTGCATGCATAAATTACGCATGGAAAAAAGAGCAATCGATAGGTATTTTCTATGGCTTTTTCATATCTACTTTGATGTTTATGTTTGCTACTATTTATGGGCTATTTGGCTAATGAAAATAACTATGCTTCATCAATGCCCCAAGAAATAGTACTCCAACCTCTCTCATGAAAATAATAAAGTATCATCTTAGTAATTATTTCAAGTGCCGCAACAGTACCTGCAAGTGCAAATGCCTCTTCAGAATTAATTCCTAGTTCTTCACCAAACCATGTTGCAGAAAAAAGAGTCAGAATAAAAGTGTCTGTTGTAGCAATTATTCTCCAAGTAATTGTCTTGACAAAACTCCTTTTTCTATTTGCATGTCCAGAATTAGGGTTGCTACCCATAATAATTACAATAGAATTGTATAGATAAGTCCTACTACTATTTGATTTAACAAAATTCCATCATATTGACTCTAAAATTAGAGCGATTCCTTGACCGCCACCAATACAGGCGGTAGCAATTCCAAAACGCTTATTTTCATTTTTTAGGGTATGTGCTAGAGTAAGTGCGAGACGAGTACCTGTGGCTGCAAGAGGATGTCCTAGGCCAACAGCACCACCATTTATATTGACAATCTCGGATGATATTCCTAATTCTTTCATACAAGCAACGGCTTGACCGGCGAATGCTTCATTTATTTCCCACAGATCAATGTCCTCAACATTCATATTTGCTCTTTGTAAAGCAAGTCGACTTGCAGGAACTGGGCCGTATGCCATTATCGCTGGTTCAAGACCAACAACCCCCCAATTAACAATTTTAGCAATAGGTTGATCTTCATCTAGATCTGCTTGTGAGGAGGATTTTAGAACTAAAGCCGCAGCACCATCCACAACACCGGATGCGTTTCCTGCAGTTACTAATGAAGTAGGGCCGAAATGTGTTCGAAGAGATGCTAATGATTCCTTGCTGGTACCCCTAACAAAGTGATCTTCTTCTTTAGCAGTAACTAACCCCTCTGGAGTTTCGACTTCAACTATTTCATCAACCCAAACGCCATTATCAACACTAATTTCTGTTCTGGAATGGCTAAGCACGGCAAAGGCATCGGCTTCCTCGCGAGTCACACCAATCCTTCTGCATATCTCATCACTGGTTTGTGCCATGAATGAATTGCAAGTGGTGTCAAGTAAATTGGTAAATAAGTAATCCTCCATATCCTTAGGAAGTTGATCTCCTTCTCTGGGTGGCCTACCTAATTTGTAGGTTGAACGCATGCCACGGAGGACATGTGGAGCTTGGCTTAGATTTTCCATACCACCTGCGACCACAGTACTTGCTTCACCTAGCATAATCATCTGAGATGCAGAAATTATTGATTGAATTCCGGAACCACATAATCGATTCAGAGTAAGCATAGGTACTTCTTCAGGGATACCTGCATTGAGACCTGCATGACGAGCACCAAAAATTGCTTGGCTGCTAGTTTGGAGTGCATGACCCATTACCAAGTGATCTACAGATTCGGGAGTTGTTCCTGTTTTACTCAGAGCACCTTGGATTGCAATACTTCCCAATTCTTCGGCAGAAACTCCAGCGAGTCTACCGCCTGCCTCTCCATCTCCTCTTTTGCCACCAAGCCACTCACAAAAAGGAGTCCTAGCACCACCGACAATTACTACGTGTTCACTCATTGACCTAGGGGAAATGTCACTCATTGATGAGGATGACTATGTGCTAAAGACAACTTGGATATCAGAGTTCATTCACTCATCATTCTGCATACTGCCCAGATAATGAGGCAGATCCACACCAGCATTAGACGCTATGTCATGTAATGGAGGAAGAGACTTAACTAAGTTAGAAATGAAGTTAGATGTGGAACTTCCATCTCCATCTCCTCCTGAATCCCATACAGTAATACTGTCAATCTTGAGATTGCGGATAGCTTCAACCTGAGCTTCCACCATTCCTTCGATCTTTTCTACCATCAAAAGAGTAGCTGCTGCCTTAGCATCTCCATTTGCACTAGTTACTAGGCCAGCATACCCAGCAGCCTTAGCTTCCAGTACCTTCTGAACACCAGCCGCCTCCGCCTCATACCTAGCAAGTATCGCATCAGCCTCACCACGAGCAACACGGCGTTGCCTTTCTGCTTCAGCCTCGGCTGCAATCTCAACCTGTTGTTTCTGGATTTGTTCACGTACAATTTCACTAGCGCGAAGTCGTTGTTCCTCTTCTGTATATCTAGCGCGTTCGATTTCTGCCTGGGCTTGAGCAGTAGCAACTTCAGCACGCTGTTTAGCAACCGCTTCAGCCTCAGCCAAATCCGCATCAGAACCAGCAATCTCCGCCTTGGCAGAGTTCTCACCAGAAACCGCTAGTGCTTCTTGCTGACCGACATAAACACGCTGATCTGCTTCCGCTGTTTTACGACCCTTCTCGGCCTCAGCGAGGTTCTCTGCAACCTCAATTTCTCGTGCTCTATCTGCCTTTGCGGCACCTACAGCACCATCTCTCTCAGCATTTGCAACATCAACACGTGCATTCTCAACAGCGGTTGCTGCTGCCTTCTTTCCAATACTCTCAATATAATCAGATTCATCTGTAATATCGACCAAGTTAACGTTAATCAAGTAAAGACCAACTTTCTGCAATTCTGTGTCTACGTTAGTTCTTGTAAGTTCAAGGAATGCATCTCGATCTTGGTTAATTTGTTCAATTGTAAGTGAGGCTACTGTAAGACGGAGTTGACCAAAAATAATCTCCTTTGCCATCTCTTCAATTTGTGGTTGTTGAAGGCCAAGAAGACGCTCAGCGGCATTTGCCATAATTATCTTCTCTGTTGAAACACCAATAGTAAATGTAGATGGGACATTGATTCTGATATTTTGCTGAGAAAGTGCGTTTTTCAAATCAATATTGATAGTTATTGGAGTCAATGAAAGGAATGCATAATCTTGAATCAGTGGCCAAACTAAAGCCGCACCACCATGTATTGTACGGCTCGCCTTACCCTTATCGGTACGACCGTAAACTACCATAACCTTGTCAGGTGGGCATCGCTTGTATCTCTGAGCAAAGAATATCACAATTGCAACCAAAAATAGTAAAGTTGCAAACATCATTATTGAAATTAGTGTCGAAGCCGTTGCCATAGAGTATCTCTCCTATGGTTCCGACGCAGTGTCTTTACCTAAGAAATATTTGCCGGCAACGTTTAGAAAAATGATGATGAATTTAATTATTCTTCATTACTAGATGATCTTTTTACCACCATTGTTGAGGCGACGTTATCTACTACTTGGATGAATTCTCCAGTAGCAATTCCTTGACCATCTTCGGACTTAGCATTGTAGGTCTTAAGAGCGCCACCAAGCTCTATCTGAATCTGACCCACACCACTTTCTGGGATTCTGAGATAAACAGTCCCAGAAGTTCCAATTGCTTCTGAAATATCGACATTCCCGCTGGCCTCAAGTGCGAAGAATACTTGGAATATCTTTCCTGTACCATACATTGATGCAGTTCCGGCAATACCCCCTACAAGAACTGAAAGTGCTTTGGTGCTAGTTCCTGCAGGATCAACCTCGAGAGTATATAGTCCTGCAAGACCAAAAAACATACAGAATGCCATAAGACCCTGGAATGTCAGAGCGTTAAAGGAACCATCCGCACTCATCGCATCGAAGCCGTCCATTCCAAAAACACCCTCGAGAACACCCTCAGCAACACCACCTAACAATAGAAGGATAAACCAAATAAGGAATAAAAATCCTCCAACCAAGGCAAAGGCTGAAAACATTAGTTCTAAACCAGAAGAATCACCTAAGATTATAGTTACAGGGTTGATATCGTCAAGTGAGGCCATGATCTCTTGAATGGCGCCATACATTTCACATCTTCGGCTCAGAGATCAGTCATTTTTCAATTGGCGACTTCTTACCCACAATGCAACTGCTCGATCAAAGTTCAGTATAGGGCCAACCATAAGACCTGTGAGTAATGCTGTCAATATCTGATTGATACCTGATGAAAATACATCGATACTTTCAAGTAAATTCCAAGTCATCAAGAAAATTAAAAATAAGTATATTGGAAATGTTATTCTCTTAACGAATGGTAGATAACTATGACCGCCTTCTATCTCATAAGCGGGATTATCAAGGAATTGATCAATTGCATCCTCAAAACTGCGTTTTTTAGACAAAATACTTCCCTCTAGGTTGCCAGCCATAAGAAGGCACTCAGGAAAGTCAGAGCCACAGGTATAGAATACCATAATGCCTTATTTACCCGAGGTGTTACATCTACAATTTCTAACTCGCCATTTGATTCATTACGTACTAAAGATGTTTTCTCAATCTTAGAATATCTATCTCTAAATTCTTTCTGATGACGGGCTATGAAAATTAGAAAATATACTCCTAATACCAGTGAACTACTTCCAGTACCCTGCAAAATTACTGCTAAAAAATCTAGAACCGGGTCTCCTCCTACAACACCTGCAAGAAGTAATTGAGCAAAACCGGCAAGGAACCAAATTAGTGAGTCGACTCTCGCCATCAGTTCTTGGATCAAACACTATTTCATCAATGCTTTGCCGTCAAGACTAGGTTTTCCTCAAACTTTGAGGGCGCTTTTCCCATATCGCCCAAGTGCCACGTGCATGAGAAATTCGACTACCATTTGAATTAGTAATTACTCCCTCAAGATGGGCAATATTCCTACCTCTTCTAACTACAGAGCCTTCTGCTCTGAGGATATCTCCCGTATATGATGGCTCAAGATAAGAAAGATCTAGTTGAGCCGTAGCACACCATTCTTCCTTACGAAGAGTTGTGACAAGAGTGCCTCCCATAGCTGTATCTAACATAGTAGCATGTATGCCACCATGAGCGACCCCCCCTGCATTAAGATGGTCTTCTCTAACTATTAATTCTACAACACAGCGTCCTTCTGTAAATTCAATAATTTCAAATCCTATTGTTTGCGCTAACTTTGTTAACTTTGGAATACTCATTTCGTCACTCATTGTAACACCTCATTCATCCTTCCCTGCCACACCTGTCTGAACCGACCAAAGTCTTGCATATAGGCCATTAGCATCGACTAGATCCTCGTGTCTACCCAATTCGGTAATTTTACCTGAGTCGAGTACTGCTATTAGATCCGCATTTCTAACTGTAGAAAGGCGATGAGCAATAATTAGAGTGGTTCTATTATGAGAAATCTTTTCTATAGATCTCTGTAATGCCGCTTCTGTTTCATTATCAACATTACTTGTTGCCTCGTCTAGAATCAATATAGGAGCATCCTTCAAAACTGCTCTGGCTATTGCAAGACGTTGTCTCTGACCTCCTGAGAGTCTATGTCCATCTTCACCAATATCGGTATCCCAACCTTTAGGCAAGGACTCGATAAAAGTAGTTGCTTCTGCAATATTTGCGGCTTCGAATAAATCTTCTTCACTAGCATTAGGGTCACCATATAGAATGTTCTCACGAACAGTTCCAGGAAACAAGGTTGTACTTTGTGAAACAAGGGAAATTGAACTTCTTAGTGATTTCAGAGTTAACTCTTTGACATCATAATTATCCAAGCTTACGGAGCCATTAAGAGGGTCATGAAATCTTAGTAACAAGCCAATTAGAGTTGTTTTACCAGAACCAGTAGAACCTACTAGGCCGACCGTTGAACCTGCAGGTATTTCTAGAGATAGATTGTCAACTACTGATTCTCGATCCGGGTATGAAAAATTGATATTTTCGAATTTAATTTCTCCTCTTACATTAGAAATCTGAACTTTACCCTCTATTAGCCCCATTGGAGTGTCTAGTAAATCTAGTACTCTAGTAGTAGATGCCATTGCACGTTGATAAAGGTCGAAAGTTTGTCCGAGACGAGTTAATGGCCATAGAAGTCTCTGTGTAATGAAGACTATCACTGAATATGCACCTACGGATAAAGTGCCATCTAGAGCTAACCAGCCCCCTACAAGCATATTAGCAGTGAATGCGAAAAGTATTGCCATACGAATTAGAGGAACGAATGAAGCAGACAGGCGAATAGCATCACGATTAGCGTCTCGATAAGATTCAGATGCCATGCCTACTCTTTCAACTTCTCTTTCTTCAGCAGTAAATGATTTGATAGTGGTTATACCACTAAGATTGTTATTTAGAAGTGAATTAAGATCTGCGACCTCTTTACGAACCTTAGCATAACGAATACCAATACGACGTTGAAAAATGAACGACCCCCCCACTATAATGGGGACCGGTATTACTGCTAATATAGCGACTTCCGGGGCAAGAATAAACATAACAATTCCAACAACAATCACCGTAGTTGCTACTTGCAGTAAATCATTAGCGCCTTGATCTAGGAACCTTTCAAGTTGATTAACATCGTCATTCAGAATTGCCATTAAACCTCCAGTTGTTTGGCCTGAAAACCATTGCATTTCGAGATTTTGAATATGTTCATATGCATCCATCCTTAACTCGTGTTGAGCTGTTTGGGCTAAATTACGCCACAGAACTCCAAACAAATATTCGAATACAGATTCAAGAATCCAAATTACTACAGTAATAGCAACTAATATCAAAAATTGATCTTTAGGGTCTGGATATCCTAAATCTGCTATAACTGATTTTTCACGATAAGTTACTACATCAATTGCCATTCCAATTAGAATAGGTGGAGCGAGATCCCAGAATTTATTCATTATAGAGCAAAATGAGGCAAGCCAAACGTGAAGACGATGTCTTTTGAGATGCGAAGAAAGGCGCAACAAGGGGTGCCTAGTTGCAACCATAGACCTCGCAGACCTAAGGCGGCGCTTGAACCTGACCACTAGAATAATTGTCTTTTGAATAAAAAATTATTCAGCCACAGAAGCATTTTCTGAATTAGGGAGATTTGGATTTTCATCCCTAATTTCCTGCTTTCTAACTTCGGCCTGTAGAGTAAGTAACTCAAAATATGCATTCTTAGCCTCTGTATATCTAGTCATTGCTTCCTGGTAGGCTACCTTTTCCATATGGTAAGTTTGTCCATCTCTAGCTGCTTTATCCATCCGATAGAGTAGAAAGAAGAAGAAGAATGTTGGAAGCCACGCCCCTACAAGAAGAAGCCAATGTGAATCCGAATCGAATGGCCCCATACCCATAAATTCAGTTTGTGCGCCAACAATCATTGTTGTCAATATTGAAACTGGCCAGAGGAGAATGTTAACCAATAGTAACACCCATTCATACATCTCATATTCAGATCTTCCGCGTGGTCTTTCAGGTCTAGGTAGTGCTTCAGTTGGGTCAGTCATTTCTATATCAATCCATAAATTCTTATCCAACCCAAATTCGAGAAAATCACCCGTAATTGAAGGGATGGAATCGGAACCAGTATCTAATGGCAAAGAGGCAGGTGTTTTGAACTTCTTGCCAAATCGCGGCAATTGTAATAAAAATATGAATAAAATTGTAAAAAAAGCCACTGTAAGTGTTTCGGGGATTTGAAAATCAGCTAACTTAGCACCTTCTGATAAGGGATATTGTATTCGAGCAAAGAATGGAATTGATAAACCAACCAAAGAAAGTATTTTGGCGAATTTTATCCTTAAGAGATAGAATAATGATGAAAAGAAAAGTAATATGCAAGTGAGGTTCATTGCCAGAACTGGATCTGAAGAAATCGAATCCTGGAGTGGGACAGTAAGTATAGCACCTAATGGATAACCCCAAATGAATAGTAAAGCAGTTCCCAAATCACTAAAACCAGACCAAGAGCAAAAATCCGTTAGTAAATCATTGCCAACTGTCCCCTCAGTAGAATAGGAAATCCAAACAACACTTCCAAACAGAATATAGGCTGTAAGAGTATATTGTATATGGTTCACTATAGCCCTAGCAACTCTATCAAAGAATCCAGTTATGGCTCCTTGTGTAGTCTGAAATTTATCAACCGCGCCTTGCTTAAATGGGTTAGTTTTTGGTATAGAATGACTTACATTATCCCTAATTACTCGTATCAAAGTTTTCTTATCTTGAAAAGATGAATTTACAGTTTTCTTTTTAGGTTGCGGTTTGATTTGATCAAATTTTTCTTTTGCATTTGAGCCCTTTTTACTTATGGTTGTTGCTAAATTAGACAATTTTTCTGTTGCGGAATCTGAAGCATTTCTAGATAATGTATCAATTTTCCGCATAGCCTTTTGCAACCTCTCCTCAACCGAGTCAGTGCCTTCAGAATCGCTCATTCATTGGGCGTATCAACCGGTATCTAATGAATAATTGGACGGATTCGGTAATTAAATCTCTAATTAGGAAATATCTGACCACGAATTAGCCCAATGATCAAACACGCGTGCTTTGACATGATTGGTTGAATTGGTACTTATTTCATAATAATCTCCTGCTGAGAACAAGCCATCTCCTGAATAATCCCACCACAATAAGTACCACCAATTATCATTAAAATCCGTAATATTAGTTGATATATTTTCTAAATTTAATTCAGCAACGGTTGAATCAATACCATTTTCAGAAACTATTCCATGGAAACTTAATTCTGACGGAATTATCTCAGAAGTAATAGTACTTGGAACATAACCACTCCAATAAGTTATGTTATTATTAACAAAAGGTTGAGCAAATGAGAATTGTATAGGAGTGCGTGTTAAGTTGTCTTTAAGTTCGACTTTGACTTCATCGCCGGTTGAGACTCTAAGAATAAAAGTTGAGTCGTCATTACCGTATACTTCGATTCCTATGATACGAGGGGGCACCCCCATCATCTCAAGTATAACGGTTTGAGTATCATTAGTCCCTGTTGCTATTTGTTGTTGCGATACAAAGTCTGATGTTATTGTCCACTCAAAATTAGAAATAGATGTTGTGTCGAATCCAAACGTAGGCCATGTACCATCTGGGTTCTCTTGTATTTGTTCACTAAGATCAAAAAATGGATCTCTGTACTGAGGGAAAGCATCTCGTCCTTCATACCAAACATTACCTAAACGTACATTCGTTGTAGAATTCCCCTCTATTACTTCTGTATCTACTGATGTGGTTCCGAGAGTTAATCTCATAGCTATCGATCTCAATTGAGCATTGTCATCTTTTGCAACGACCCAGGTTATCTCCCCCTGTTGGGTTTCTGTCGCATAAGTTGTTGAGGATTCAACTCTCAATTTTGATTCAGAAGTGGCTAAATTTAGTACATTGAATGATTCAGGATCAGAAAGAACTTCATTAAGAATATCTTGATTAAGAGGGAAACAAGTAGAATCTTCGCATGAAGAAGTAGGGACTTGAAGACAACCAACTGGAGAGGAAAGGACTAGTATGATTGCTATTAACACCGCCCTATCCATACAAACTCGTGATAATAACTGGTTCAATACAGTATTGTTCAGAGGTCAATTGATAGCGACTATTTCCAATGATGTTACTTGCGTCGCCCCTATATGGGTGATTGGTGGCGCTTTGACTGTAGAAGGAGGCGGAAGTGTGGTCCGGAGCATACTTGTTGTATACAAGAAAAATTTCGAAGAAGTACATGATAAGGCTCTAGAAATAGTTCGTACTCAATTAGATTCAATCTCAAAAAACTCAAATCTAGATATTGATTATTCAGCTAGAGAAAAAGTAGAGAGGTCTGATTTTATTAATCGAGATTTGGTAATAGTATTGGGTGGAGACGGAACACTAACATCGATTGCTCATTCAGTAGATTCGAAAACCATGGTGATGGGGGTTAACTCGCATCCAAGAAAGGAAGATGATGAAGGGTCATTTGGATTCTATATGGGAAGCGACCCCAACAATTTCTCAAAAGATCTTGAGGCTGTTTTATCTGGAAATGCGATTGTGAATATTCTGCCCCGGCTACAAGCAGAAATAATTACAACAAGTGGTAACAAAATTCGTTGCGATCCTGCGTTAAATGACCTATTAATTGCAAATACGCACCAATATCAACCATCAAAATATAGGTTAAAAAGAGGTACTAATTTAGATTGTAAACAATATTCATCAGGATGTTTATTCTCAACTTTTCTTGGACAAGGAGCATGGTTTAGACATGTAGCAAATATTGAAGGCAGTACATTTCCTATCGGCGAAATAGATGATCATTATCTATTCGTAGCTAGAGACCTTCCAAGAGATGAAAGAAAAGAAGATGGGTCATATTGGGATTGGACTTCAGACACAACCATACTGCTTAGTGACATGCACAGAGGATATGTTGTTAGTGATGGATGGGACGAAACTCACTTTACTAGAGGTGCTAGAATTTCGATAAGTATAGATGGTCCTAAATTACACCTTCTAACTTTTAGAAGTACTATTTACGACAGGGTTGCTCACTGGATAAAATAATAATCGCCTTCATTATTAACTATAGCAATCAGAGAATTTGTTCAAGGAATAGCTTAGTACGCTCGTGTTTAGGATTGTCAAAGAATACATCCGGAGTATTCTCCTCTATTAGATGTCCTTCATCGAAAAGGATACAGCGATCCGCCACTTCCTTTGCGAATCCCATTTCATGAGTTACCACAATCATTGTAATGTCTCTTCTCGCTAAATCTTTCATAACTTCTAGAACCTCTTTAATCATCTCCGGATCTAAAGCGGATGTTGGTTCATCAAACAACATAATCTTCGGATCCATTGCCAATGCTCTTGCGATTGCTACTCTCTGCTGTTGACCACCAGAAAGTCCGCTTGGATACTTGTAGGCCTGCTCTGGTATTCCCACCCTCTCTAGAAGTTCCATTGCTTTCTTTTCCGCATCTAATTTTGAGGTCGACTTAACTTTCATAGGAGCTAAGGTGATATTTTCCATAACTGTAAGATGAGGGAATAGATTGAATTGTTGAAATACAAATCCAATATCTGCTCTAACCCTCTTTAAATCAGCAATGCTTGTTTTATCACTGATCTCTGTACCTTCTACTTCAATCTGTCCGGCACTATGAGGCTGAAGTCGATTAAGAGTTCGAATAAATGTCGATTTACCAGAACCTGATGGCCCGAGAATAACGATAATTTCACCTCTTTTTATTTCCATATCAATTCCCTTAAGGGCCCAAAAATCTCCAAAGTTTACTTTAACTCCTTTAGCACTGATTATTATTTCATTTTCTTCGCTCATGCTCTCTCAGCTCCTCCTTCTTTCACTAATCCTAAGTTTCTTTCGACTCTCATAGAGATTCGGGAGATGTAAAATGCCGGTATCCAAAATACTATTGCGGCGAAATATAGAGGCTCAAGATAGTACCCCATGAAATTAAAATCAGTCTGTGACAAGGTAGAGGCAATTTTTAGGAAATCAAGTACCCCAATGATGTATAACAGCGTAGTATCCTTCCATAGGCCAATAAAAACACTCACAATCGACGGTAATGTTGTCCTAATTGCATTAGGGAGTTCAACGTATTGTTTTGTCTGAATAGGGCTAAGACCCAAAGCCACAGCAGCTTCTTTCTGGCCACTATCTACCGATTGTAGGCCACCTCGAATTACTTCTGCGATATAGACCCCACCGAATAAACTGAATATTGCCATCATCCTCAAAATATTACTAAAGTCCTCAGGGTCAGAAAATAAAGGATCTGCTACATCTCCCAACATAAATAATGCAAAATACAACCAGCAGATCAAAGGCCCTGATCGGAATATCTCGATGAATGCCACCGTAGGCCATTTCACCACAGGGAGGTTACTTTGTCGGCCAAATGCAAAAAGAACACCTAAGCCGAATCCTAGTACACATCCCGCAGTTGCTACAATGAAATTAACAAAAAGACCACCCCACTTAGTTGAAGGTACACCAGGTTGAGAAAGAGGATCTACAAGAGGCCCTATGAAAGGAATTGGGGATAGAGATGCTGCTATTGATTGGATGAATTCAGGAGGATCCATCATGAAGATAATCAAGAAAAAGTTAGATACGGTTAGAATTATCAGAATCCTCTTGAATCGATTTACTTGATATTCCTCACTTCTATTTGTATACCATCGACTAAGAATGAAAGATATTAAACTTAGAATTGAAATAATCACCAATCTGAGCCTAATATGTTCAGTATCATAATTAGCATATTCTGGATTTGTTGCGAACGCAATAAATGCAAGTGATACTACTGCAAATCCAAGAATAAATCTAGAATTTTTGATCTCAGTTGTACCATAAAAAGCACCAAGGATTATCATTGAGATGATTATAAATGGCCAGAATCTCCAGTTTTCAGTTGGAATTAATTCAGAAGTCATTGCTAAAGTCAAATCAGGGCCGATTGATAGTAAAACACGGTTAGACCAAACAATATCCCATCTCATTTCCAAGAGAAGGATTTCAAGGGCCATCTCAACTAGGAAAGCACTGATAAAAGCGCTAAAAATTCCAAGTATAGCCGCTGAAGTAGTGCGGGTTATTGTTAATTTCAGAAGCGCAAGACATAGTACCCAAATTGCGAGAGCCGCAAAGATAGAAGAACCAAAAGAATATACTAATCTGTCTAATGTAGTAATCTCGTTTGCTAATTCTATGCTCATTGAAATATTGAAAAAGAAAACGAATGAGTATAATCCAATTAACAAAGATAGTATTGAAAGATTTCTGTCATGGTAACTATCCTCAAATTTAGACCTCCCAGATACTGCAATTTCTGTTCTATATAGGGCATTAAATGCCTCATCAAG
>CETG01178527.1_pt1 | contig 76647 bp, 75 predicted proteins | sample 361471 | NCBI WGS metagenome assembly CETG01 (sample SAMEA2622696, study PRJEB7988) | marine metagenome | isolation source: saline water (ENVO:00002010), including | reverse complement strand
TATCAAACAGCTTATTTAAAAGCTCATTATCCCGTTGCTTATATGGCTTCATTGTTGACTGTTAATGCTGGTGCTAGTGATAAGGTCCAAAGATATATATCCAACTGTAATTCGATAGGTATAGAAGTACTTCCTCCAGATGTAAATTCATCTGGAATTGAATTCACACCAAAAGACAAAGTTATTCTTTTTGGTTTGTCAGCAATAAAAAATTTAGGAGATAATGCTATTAATCAATTAATTACATCTCGTGAGAAAGAAGGAAAATTTTCTTCTTTGGCTGACTTATGTGATCGAATACCTTCTAATGTTCTTAACAGAAGAAGTTTAGAAGCCTTAATTCATTGCGGAGCCTTAGATGCTTTACAAGAAAATGCAAATCGTGCGCAATTAATTGCAGATTTAGATTTAGTTTTAGATTGGGCCGGGTCACGAGCCAGAGATCGTTCTAGTGGGCAAGGGAATCTTTTTGACTTTGCAAATGCCCCATCAGAGACTGTTCAACAATTTGATTACAGCACAGCGCCAAAAGCTGCTTATGTTAATGATTACTCTCCGTCTGAAAAATTGAAGCTGGAAAAGGATTTAATTGGTTTTTATCTTTCAGACCATCCTTTAAAGCAGCTATCTAAATCTGCACGTTTAATTGCACCTATTGGCATTGGAAATCTTGACGAACAAAAAGATAAATCAAAGGTTAGTTGCATTTCTATGATTCAAGAAATGCGTAAAGTCATAACTAGAAAAGGAGATTCTATGGCAATACTTAAAATAGAGGACCTTACTGGGTCTTGTGATGCTGTTGTTTTTCCAAAAAGTTATCAAAGACTATCTGAGCATTTAGTTGAAGAAACTCGTTTGCTTGTTTGGGGTTCTGTCGATAGGCGTGACGATGCGGTTCAATTAATTGTTGATGATTGTCGTGCTATCGATGATCTACGTTTTTTATTAATTGAATTAGAGCCTGAGCAAATAAATGATATTTCAATACAACACAAATTAAGAGAATGTTTATATAAGTACCGTCCAATTAAAGGCGAACTTGGGGTAAAAGTTCCCGTAGTGGCATCAGTTAAAAATCAGAAAAGTATTAGTTACGTAAGGTTTGGGCATCAGTTCTGTGTTCGTGACGCTAATTCTGCTGCTGATTATTTAAAACAAAATTCCTTTAATGCTGAGACTAGTCAAAGCTTATTAAGTTAAGAGATTATTTTTATATTTCTAATTTATTTAATCGCTTGATCTGAAGGCTTCTTTCATCCTTTTTATATTTGGCCGTATATTTTCAAGACCTAGGAGAGTTCCATTGTTCTCATCCCAACTTGCTGAAAGTATTCCATAACTTAGTCCTACAAGACCAACAAGGAAGCATGCTCCTGAGGTGACTAATGTTATTACAGGGGGAATATCTGTTATACCTTTAATAATTAAGTAATAGCTAGCGATAAAAACACTCATTCCGCTAATGGTTGGTATACCTGTTGTAATTGCTATCCTTCTGGCCATTCTGTTCGCTACGTTTTTAGGTATTCCAGACTCTCTTTTCCTAGATGATCTATTCTTTTTCTTTTTAGGTTCTTCTATATTTTTAGTTTGTTTGAAACCAGTTTGAATACTATCAGGCATAAGATTTTCCGAAGCTGATATTTTTTTCATCCTCTGATTGATAGCTTGGTTATTAATTGTGTATATCTTTTTTCACTCTTAGCTTTTATGTAATTAAGAAGACGCTTTCGTTGTCCAATCATTTTCAAGAGCCCCTGTCTAGATGAAAAGTCATGAATATTATTTTGTAGATGGTCACTAAGTTTGGATATTTTTTTAGTTAGCATAGCTACTTGAATTTCAGCTGATCCTGTGTCAGTAGGATGGGTCTGATGATCGTTGATAAGACTTTGCTTCTCTGCTGTATTGAGTGACATGCGTACTTGATGTTGTTTTTATATAAGTAATTTAGCTCCTCATGTTCCTTTTGATGAAAGATCTTGACTTAGCAATACAAGGACTCTTTTAAGATAAGATTCCACTACTTCATCTGTGAGGGTTTGGGAATCATCTTCTTTTTTTAGGCCCATTGTTTTTTCTTGTTCTAAAACCGTATCTAATGCTTCAAGGATTTCGACTTCTTTGTAATGAAGAGGGATTAAAAACTTTTTTAATTCTTTCTCAAGAGTATTGTTAGAACTAAAAATGTCTGTAGTTATTTCTTTTTCTTGCAAACCATTATCAGTATCAAATTGATATATTTTGAGCTTATCTCTTAGTTCAGTGCATATTCTTTCTGCAATTCTTTTGCCTACTCCAGATGCTTTAGAAAGTTTATTGATATCTTTATTTGTTATGATTTTGATCAATTCTTCATTCTCGTTTTCTTCAAGAAGTGATATTGCTATTTGAGGTCCAACTCCATTTATAGATATTAATTTTCTGAAAAAATCTCTTTCAGTTTCCTTTAGGAATCCAAAAAGAATAATTGCATCATCTCGAAATACTTGATGAATCCAAAGGATTAACTCATTATTTAATTGCATATTAATTAAATTTCTTGGCAGAATTTGAATTTCATATCCAATACCACAACATTCTAAGATTACTCCTTTCTTATTTCCATAATGCCAATAAGAAATTAGATCACCCTTTAACCTGCTAATCATTTGAGTATTTGCTATATGTACAGCTTATAAATAATTTTTTATTGATTTGAGTTTATAAATTAAAAATCAAGGAATCAACCTCCATCAACCTGGCATCCAATGAGTGCGCCTGTAACGCCTCCTGCTGGCACTGCCCAGAAGCGACCTTTACCTCTAGAACTTGAGGCTGCTATTCCTGCTCCTAAAATACCACCGAGAAGACTTCCTTCAGTACAGTCATTTGTGTCTAAATCAGTTCTTCTTCCATCACATGGAATCTCTACATACTCATACCAATTTTTAACATAACCTGGGTTTTCTGGAGTTCCTGGCATGTATTGCTCTCTATATTCCCTTCTTGTACAAGTTCTTACCGCAGATTGACCTGATCTTCTTGTCTCAATTTCATCAGATAATAATGGTAATGAAGAAGATCCAAAACAAAGAATTAATGCAAGTAGTAATTTCATGGTTGTTTTGATTTGATCAAACTCTTTTGAGTTTTTGTTTTGTTCCAACACTAATAAGCGTTGCACATAGAATTGCTATTGCTCCAATAATAACGTAATTATTTAGTTGCTCAGAAAAAATCAATATTCCTAAAATACTTGCAAATAATACCTGGGTATAATTTATTGCTGTAGCTCTAGATGCAGGAAGGAGACTCAAACCTTTTGTGATTCCTATTTGACCAATTTGAGTAAATATTCCTATGCCTATTAAAGTAAGCCACTCTATTCCTTTTGGCATTATGCCCTCATATAAAATGAAAGGAATTGTTAAAGGTAAAGAAATTAGAGGAAAATAATGAATAATTACTAATGGGTGTTCTGATTGGGATAATTTTCTAACTAATAAATAGGCAAAAGAAGTTAGTATAGATCCACATAATGCAATTACAACTGATGTTATAGGGAGCTGATTAGGAGTGTTAAATAACCATTCAGGTTGAATAACAAAAACTATTCCTAACCATCCAAGTAATAAAGAAATAAAAATACTTTTGTTGACTTTCTCTTTGAGAAATACCCATGCAATTATAGAAGTAATAGTAGGATATGTATATTGAATGATTGTTGAATGCGCTAAAGGTAATAGTTCTATTGATTTAAAAATACAAAATAATGCTCCAGTTCCTATTATACCTCTAAGGATTAATAGTTTTTTATTTATACCCCATGGACTTATTTGTTTTTTACTAAGTGTTAACCTTGTTATTAACAGACTTATTAAAGCTCTTGAAAATACAAGTTCTGTAATAGGTAGTCTTCCATCCAATGACTTAACACAAGCACTCATAAGACTGAATGCAAAGGCACTTCCTATTAAATATTTGGCTCCCTTTAAATCAATGTGATTAAAGCCAAATGTACTTTTATATTTAATTAACATAAAAATATCTTATTAAAAAATACAATCAATAGTATTAAAAAAGATATTTTTATGAATTTTTCAGATCCTTTTTGTGGCTAATTTCTTTCATGTGATCAAAATAAGTTGATGGTTAACCCACGATTTCATCCTCGAACAATAGAAGCTGTAAAGGAGCGTGCTGACATCGTTGATGTCGTAGGAGAGCATGTTGTTCTTAAGAAAAGAGGTAGAGAATTTATAGGGATATGTCCTTTTCATGATGATAGTAAGCCTTCTATGACTGTTTCTCCTGCGAAGCAGTTTTATTATTGTTTTTCATGTGGTGCAGGAGGTAATTCCATTAAATTCTTAATGGAGTTTCAAAGACAGAGTTTTGGTGATGTTGTTCTTGAATTAGCAAGGAAGTATCAATTGCCGATTGAGACTATTGATGGGCCTCAGCAAGAACGATTACGTAAACAACTTTCAAGAAAAGAGAAGCTTCATAATGTTCTTGCTTTGGCTACAGGTTGGTTTAGGAGCCAATTACAAAGCCCACTTGGTAAAGACGCTAAAGAATATCTTTTAAATACAAGAAAATTAAAGCAAGGAACTATAGATCAGTTTGAGCTTGGTTTTGCACCTCCTCAATGGGATGCTCTTATTAAATACCTTCATCAGATTGAGAATATTCCAATTGATTTAATTGAATCTGTTGGTCTAATTATTCCGCGTAAGGGAGGAGATGGTCATTACGATCGTTTTAGAAATCGTTTGATAGTCCCTATATATGATCAACAAAAAAGAGTTATAGGTTTTGGTGGTAGGAGTCTTGATGGATCAGAACCTAAATATCTTAATTCTCCTGAGACTGAGACTTTTGAGAAAGGGAAACATCTTTTTGGATTAGATAAAGCTGCAAATTCAATTCGTAAGAATGACTTTGCGGTTGTTGTCGAAGGATATTTTGATGTTATTGCTATGCATCAAGCAGGTATTGATAATTCAGTGGCTTCTTTAGGAACTGCACTTAGTAAGCAACAAATAACTTCCTTGTGTCGATGTACAGACAGCAAAAAGATTGTTCTTAATTTTGATAGTGACGGGGCTGGAATTAGAGCCGCTAATAGAGCTATTACTGAAGTTGAACACCTTGCAATGCAAGGACAGCTAGAATTAAGGGTCTTACATTTACCTTCTGGAAAGGATCCAGATGAATTCCTTAAAGAAAATACAGCAGTTGATTATCAGGTTCTGCTTGAACAATCTCCTTTATGGCTAGATTGGCAAATACAAGATTCTCTAAAAGATCTTGATCTTACAAAAGCTGATCATTTTCAGTCTGCGGTTACTGGGTCCGTTCAATTATTAGGCAAACTCCCAAATTCTGCACTTAGAACTCATTACCTTCAAAAGGTTGCAGAACTATTGAGTGGAGGTCATGGCCGTTTAGCGCTTCAACTAGAAGAAGATTTAAGGAACCAAATAAAAGGTCAACGATGGCATGGCCGTTCTAAAAAATACGAACAACCTGGAGAGGCCTCACTTAGAGAACGATGTGAAGCTGAAATTCTTCGATTATATTTAAATTGTTCTACCTATAGGGCGGCAATCCGACGAGAATTGAGGACAAGAGAAATAGAAGATTTTGCTTTTCATCATCATCGTTTGCTTTGGGCTGCTATTAATGAACTAGAAGAGAAGATTGTTGGTATTAATTATTTAGAAGCTATTAATCGTGGTAATAACAAAGGCGAAGAGTTGATAGAGATTAATCTACATAATATGATATTAGATTATTTTATTAATGATAATAATAATATACTCTCTAAAATAAATATAATTTTAAATACTGATGAATTTCAATTGACGTCTATGTCTGAACCTCTACTGCAATTACGCGGAGCCGCTGCAACATTGGAACGTCAAAAGTCATTGAAAAGATGTAGACATTTAATTGAATCATGGAGTACACAAAGACTTGAGACTTTAGAAACATGTATTGCTTCATTGATAGAAAAAGGAGATCATGGAAAATATCAAAATATTGAGATGGAGGAACAAATTAATAAAATGTTTTTACAACTAAATAAAGATGCATTAAATTTTCAAGAACTTTATTATTCTGAACGTAAACATGTATTATATTTAGATCAACAACGTTGTGCCAATATTAAAGAAAATGCAGTCTAGTTAGATTATCTTTCAAGCTTACTTATATATAATTTTATAGGCAATATATTTTTAAGTACTTAATTATTAAATTGGGCTTGTCTTCTAATAAATAAGCTTGATACTCGCTCTCTTTATTACCCGATAGTTTACTAGAACCTTTCAATGCATTTAATTTATATGGATTAAATTTCAATTTCTTTTCTGATGAAAGATCTAATAAATTACCATTGTTACACTTTTGTGTGACGTGAACTGATTCATGCCTTAAAGCTCTGCGTATATATATTGAGGTTCTATCAAACTGGTCATTATTTGACAGACTATTCAGGAAATATCCACCATGGATCTTTGCATTATCTGTACAAATTACTACTGTATTTTGATTCTTTTTGAAGAAACCAAAATACTTTCTACTTAAGCTACATAGAGGTGTATTCTCTTCCAACCTAACATTGGCCATTTGAATAAGTTTTAATATTTCTTCTTCCTTTGAATTAAGAAACAGTAGAAATTCCATTCTTTCTCAATATTTATAATAATATGTAAGTATAAGAATTTAATAGGCTGTTCCTCAATAATAAACCTTAGTCTATTTAATTTCTCATAATTTAAACTTTGGTTTTTCTAGATAAAGTTTAATATGCTTTTGCAATTGGAATCTTATCGATTCTTGTTATTGAAGAATGACCTAACTGCTCTCTGCGCATATTCCAACCTGATTTCATCTTGCTGGCAGGCCATGTGACCGTATTCCTGCCGTAACGCTTATTGAGCTTGTCTATTGCTGTCATTAGCTTTTCTTGTCTTTGTAGATTGCTGATACTTATTGATTCAATAAGTTGTAGTTGTAATGAATCGATCCCTTGAAGGTCTTGCATTATTACTCCGGCTTTCATCAGTGGCGTATGTGGGCGATATATGTGATTAGTTAAATCCAAGGCTATTTTCAATAGAACACTTGTGTTATTGCTTGGAATGGCCAGCTTTTGTGTAGCTGTTTGACTGTAGAAATCAGAAATATATTGACTTGTTCGTGTGAACACTCTTATAGAGCCAGCCCGTTGCCTTTGTTCTCTTAGTTTTTCACTCGCGCATATTACGTGATTTGAAATAGCTTGTCGTAACTCTTCTTTTGTCGTTATAGCTCTGTGAAAGCTTTTGCTTACACAGGTTTCTTTTTTAGGAGGTTGAATTAAAAAATGATTTAAGCTTGTTTCTCCCCGAAGTTCTTTTTGTAGACGTACTCCCACGACCCCACATTTTTTACGTAGTGGACCAGTAGGCATGTCACGGAGTTGTTTAGCATTTTCAATGCCTAGCATTCGACACCAGCGCGATAATTTACGACCTATCCCCCAAACCTTTTCGATTTGTATGCTTTCTAGGGTCATATTTAGATCTTCGGCAGTACAGAGATCAAATATTCCTGCATGATTATCTATTGTTTTGGCTATATGATTTGCAAGCTTAGCTTGAACTTTATTCGTTCCTATCCCAATAGCAATTGGGAGGCCAAGGTTTTGATAGATAAAGGCTCGAAGTTGACGTGCCCATTGACTTAGATTGTATTCAGGAGGTCGGGTTATACTTATAAAAGCTTCGTCAATTGAATAGATATCTAATTCCTCGCTATGTTGCCTAAGCAAGGACATAAGTCTTTGGCTCATGTCTCCATAAAGTGCGTAATCAGAACTGCGAACTTCTATGTTAAGTGTTTCTATCTTATGACGTATTCTATGATAAGCCTCTCCCATTGGGATGTTATGTTGTCGTGCCTCTGGATTCCGCGCAATAATACACCCGTCATTGTTAGAGAGAATTATGAGTGGTTTACCTATCAAGGTCGGATCAATCAATTCTTCACAGGCCGTATAAAAGTTGTTGCTATCTATTAGTGCTATAGCTTTGATCATGAATACTTGCTAATTCGATTTAAATAATGAATTGAATAGACAACTACTCCCCATATTTGTAAATTTTCATAATGCCTCATATCGAGAGATGGATAATCAGGATGAGCTGCTTGTAAATAAAGGTTACCGTTATGAAAGATAAGTTTTTTTAAAGTAAATGAACCATCTAAAACAGCTATCACAATATGACCTGGCTGTGGATTTATGCTTCGGTCGACAATTAATAGATCCCCATTGTATATACCCGCATCGTTCATAGAGTTGCCGCTGACACGCAAGAAAAAAGTACTTGCCGGGTGATGAATCAGCTCTTCATTAAGGTCAATGCCTACTTCTATATAGTCATCTGCAGGAGAAGGAAATCCTGCAGAGACATGCTCACTAGCAAGAGGTAGGCACAATTTTCTCTTGCCATTCCATGAACACGATGAAAGATCAGCAGGAACCACGACCAGATTCTAGTATAGTACATAGGTACTATACTAGAATCTGGTCGTGGTTGTGTAATCCTGTCATCCCTTTATGTCGCCTCCTCGATGATATGGAGCCCCTTTGAGGATCGTCTGAGCACGATAAATTTGTTCAATTAGTAATAAGCGAGCTATATCATGAGGAAAAGTTAAAGGAGAGAGGCTTAGATTCCAGGAGGAAATATTCTTGATTTCCGTGCTTATTCCATCAGCACCTCCAATAAGAAAAACCAACTTTTTATTACCTAAGCTTTTTAGACGTTTGGCGAAAGATACAGATGAAAAGGTTTCATATTCTTCGCTCAGAACAACGAGAAAATCTCCTTTGTTCAACGAAGCACGAATAGCCGAAGCTTCTTTGCTAGGAGTGCTGTCACGCAATTCTTTAATAGTCAAGCCAGGAAGACGTTTTAAGTATGAGGAAATAGCTGCTTGGAGCCAGTCCTTTTTTACTTTGCCAAAAGCAATGATTCGATATCGTGATGGATTAAACAAATTAATTTAAACAGATTCTTTTAAAGATCTTCTTCTAAGAGAAGATCTTCAAAGGCTGAATAAAGAGTTACCTCATCATCTGAGGAATTTTTATTTGCTTTATTTTTTAGGCCATGAAAATCTTTATGAGTATTTTTATTTGAATCGTTAAGTAAAACCTCGCTTCCTTTCTTAAGTTGATCTTTCTCGAGTTGCTTGAGGCGAGAAGTTAAATGGGGAGGAATTTTTCCATCAGTACTTGCATCTATTAGAGCTCGAAAGAGCTCTTGAGGATTTTCCTCTACCTCTATTCTATGAAGCTTTTTGCCTTGTTTGTTTTCGACTTTAATATTTTTATTAGGCTCAGAGAGTTCTTTAGGTAGTTGTCGACCGAGTTGCTTTAAACGTTCTAGGCTGTGTGAATCAAAGCTCATTTAATTAATATTATTTAGATTTTAGATAGGGATTAACAAGGTCTTTTTGTACCATAAGAGCTATAAAACCCATTAATGAAGGTACAAATAAAGTATATATCCTAATAAAAAGAGTACCGGCCAAGGCTTCTATTCTTCCATAACCATATCCAATAGAAAGTGCTACAGCTGTAGATTCACTTGTAAGCAATCCTCCAGGTAATAGAGAAATTACACCACCTATTCCCATAGCAGTACGAATAAGAGTCGCTTCTTTAAAGGATAGTGAGATATTTAAGAACCTAAAAGTTACATATAACAATATTGATTCAAGTAACCATGCCAGTGAACATAGAAATATAGATATTATAAAAGGCTTAATCTTATTAAGATTTTTTAATTGTTCATATGTATTAGTAATTAATTTGATTTTATTTGGTTCTTTTAGATATTTATTAATTAATGGGATTCGATTAATTGTTCTTTTGATTGATTTTATAAATAATTTGTCGAGATTAGTGCTTGTATAATGGAATATAAATAAAAAAATAATTGATATTATAATTATATAGTAATTACCAAGAGAGAAGAACAAAAGTATCAATGCACTTATTAAATCTCCTATACGTTCAGATAATGTAATCCCTATACCAACATCTGTAGTTATATTGTGGCGCTTTGATAGCCAAACACTTCTTATAGCCTCTCCACTTCTTGCTGGAGCTGAAATTAATGCCAGTCCTGCTAAATATATCTTTAGGCTATCTATTAAATTTAGCGGGTAATTTAAATATCGTATAAAATAATGCCAACGAAGAGTAAGTATGAAATGACTTAAAAAAGGAAATAATATTGATAACAACCACCATTTTATGGGGATTGAAGTAATGCTTTCCTTGAATTCAAAAAAACCAAAGACTACTATAAATGAGGAGTATAAAATTAAGCTTATAAATATTAACTTAAGGAGGTTGTTTAAATTCATTTTGGGATTTTTCTATTCTATAAATCTTAATTTTCTTGCTGCAACAATACACATTTTCGCAAGAATAAAACCTTCTTTAATGTGAGCAATGTTAGATGTTCCATAGGTCCTTTCTTGATATCTTATTGGCACTTCAGATATTTTTAAATTGAGTTTACTTGCTCCAAAAAGAAGATCAAAATCTCCAAAAGGATCAAAATCTCCAAAGTATTTTCGACCTTCCTTAATATCTTGATAATCTTTGTTCCAAAGAACCTTTGTTCCACAAAGAGTGTCTTTAAGGCGTTGTCTTAATAACCAAGAGAATACTGTCGCGAAAAATCTATTAGCCATAGTATTTAGTAATGGCATTGCTTCATTAGTTCTTGGATAAACAAGCCGACATCCATTAATAAATTCTCCATGACCTTCAACTAATGACTTAACAAATCTGTTCAAATCTTCTGGTCTCACAGTTAAATCAGCATCAAGGATAATTAGAATATCTCCGTTTGCTTTTTCAAACCCTAACCAAACAGCATCTGCTTTCCCTTTGCCCTTTTGCTTGAATTTGCTTAGTTTTAGGAATCCGTCATAATTTGAACAGACACGTTCTATTTCCTCCCAAGTATTATCAGTTGAGTGACCTTCAATAAATATAACTTCCGTAGAGGAACCTAGTTTAGGCATTCTTTCAATAGCAGAATAAATATTTCCAGACTCATTTCTCGCAGGAATAATTACACTCACAGTTGCATCTATTGGCTCTCTTTTGTTTAACCTTGCAACCATCCAATGAGTTAGCCCTAAGCGTTCAAATATAGGTAATTGACTTAGCCATTTATTTGAAAATCTAGTAATAAATGGTATTTTCCTAGGAATCAAACATCTATTACCTTCTTTTAGAACTTCCCATCCTGATATGTCTAGTAGGTTTTTTATATCTCCTGGAGTTAGCCAGCTTTCTGGTGGTTGAGGCTCTCGTTGTCCGATCTTTTCTGCGAATTTAAGAATAGGCTGCCATAGCCAGTTGTGGTAAGTAATAATTAGGCGCGTATTTCTATGGGAAAATGCTTCTAGCTTTTCAAGTAAGCCTTGAACATCACTAATCGTATTTAAAGTGTTATTGATAATAATAATATCAAAGGCTTTGTTTTCATTTATTAGTTCAGGAGTAATATCTTCTGGGTTAGCTTGAATGATTTTAAGATTACTGTTTTTTTTATTGGCTTCTTCTACTGATAATTTGTTCTGTTCAACACCAACCCCATATGAAGGCTCTAGATTATTTAGAAGATCACCAACTCCACAGCCGATTTCTAAAATCCTTTTGCCTGATGGAACAAGTAATTTACGAAGTGACTCTAAATCTTTATAATATGTCTTGTTTCGAACTTTAAAGTCTTTTATGGCAGCTGTATTATTCATAAATAAATGATTTTTGTCGTTTATATATAATAACTATACATCTTAATATAGATATATTTAGAATTCATTTTAGTTTTTTCTAATTAAAGCCCAAGGAGCAATAATTTTATTGTAATAAAGTATTGTAGATTTTTCTTTTAGAAGACTTAAGTCGTTTATATTAATCCAAATTAAACTTTCTTTAGTACTAGGAAAATCTTTCTCTATTCTTTTGCCTAAATTTGGAGTGTAAAGTGCTATTTTTATTAGTTTGCTATATTCATCATTATCTAAATCATTGTTGAAATAAAAGTCAACATTTTTATCCTTTATTATAGATGCCAATGAATGTTTATAAAACATAGATTTAAACACTTGATCTCTATCAGAAAATAATCCTGATTGTACTGCTAGAGAGAAGGCTATATATGGACCTATTATAGTTAGTAAAATAAAACTTTTTTTTGTATTGAAAATACATATTGAAGCCCAACTAATCCCTATAATAAATAAAATTAAAATTAATATCAGATAGCTTGAAGATGGAAATAACGTACTATAAAATTTATTTTTAATCAATATATATATAGCTAATAGAATTAATGATATACCAATTGAGCTAATAAGATATTTAAAATACCTTCTAGTGCTATTCATTTTTTCTACTATTATTCGTAATCCTAGACTTGCATTTATTGCTATAAAAGGAGTTAATTGGAGAGCATAGTAAGGTGTTTTTGTTTTAAATATACTCAACAACAATATGAGCATAAATGGATAGGCTGTAAGCATATAACTTTCTTCTTTTTTTGTTGTTTTATAAAGTTTGTAAAAACCAATTAATGAAAATAAAGACCATGGAAAAGTATTTAGGGAGGTATTCCATATATAATATAGAAATGATTGGCTATATAAATTTGTCTCTGAAAGATGCTTTACTTTATATATAATATTTGAAACAGTATCTATTCCATATATATTTACGCTGTTGTAAAGCCAGTATGATAAAGGGATAAGACCAATAATTAATCCAAGCAAAAATGCATATGATTTAATGATAAATATTTTAAATCTAAAAATGTATGGCAAGAGAGAAATTAAAGGTAATACGACCATTAAGCTTTTTATTAGAAATGCAAGGCCTATCCATAAACCGAATATAAATAGATAAATAAGATTTCCCTTCTCTTTAATTTTTATAAGGCTCCATATACCTATTAACTCTATTGCCAGTAAAGGCATATCTTGAGTTGCTAAATGAGCATTGTTAATCCATAGATATGTTGTAGAAAGTATTATAGGGGATAACCAAATATATTTTTCACCGATTAATTTATTAGCTATTTTAGAAGTAAGATATAAGCATAATATGGCACTAATTAATGAAGGTATATGAGCGACATATATGTTTTGCCCAAATAATTTTTGGCTGAATGCAATTAACCATTGTACTCCTATGCCTCTATCAAATATTGCATCGTTCCACCAAATAGGTGCAAACCAATTCCCAGTCTCTAAGATCCATCTTGCTTGCAGTGCGTAGTAACCTTCGTCTTGTGCGATATAACTTCTATTCCCAAAATAAAATAATAAAGGTAAAAAAAGAATTTTAAAATCTAGAATTTTTTTAATGTATTTTTTCATACTTGAGATATAGAACCATTATTTATTAATTTTAAATCCTTACTGTTCAATTTCTAATGCCTTTAAAAATATATTTATTTTTGGATTTATTTTTACTATTATATGCTTATATGACTTTTAGGAAAAATTTATATCTAGATAATGGGTTTTTATAGTCATAGACAACTTAAATCCCTAGGGCAGCATTGGCTAAATGACCGCTCTGTTTTAGAGAAAATTTTACTTGCAGCTAATCTTCAACCTTATGATCGCGTTCTTGAAATAGGTCCTGGTCGTGGAGCCTTGACAGAATTATTATTAAACTCTAAAGCAAAATTAATTCATGCTGTTGAATTAGATCCAAGGTTGGTTAAAGGTTTAAATTCTAAATTCTCAGGTAATCCTAAATTTACTTTAACTTTAGGCAATGTACTTTCTATTCCTTTATTAACTCCCGAGGGTATTCCTGCTAATAAGGTTGTAGCTAATATCCCATATAACATAACTGGCCAAATTCTAGATTTGTTGATTGGAAGATTAGGTAATTTCTCTTCTCATATATATGATGATTTAGTGCTTCTTATGCAAAAAGAAGTTGCAGATAGGATTCTTGCGGTGCCTGGCCATTCATCATTTAGTGCTCTAAGTGTTCGAATACAACTTATGGCAGATTGTTTTTGTATATGTAATGTTTCGCCTAAATGTTTCGAACCGCCTCCAAAAGTGCAATCAAAAGTAATCTTGATAAAGCCTCTAAGCCATCAAGATAGATTACCCATGGAACTAGAAAGAAAAATTAATGAATTACTTTCGGCTGCTTTTCATTCAAGAAGAAAAAAACTAAGAAATTCTTTGATAAAATTAGCTCCATTACCTTTCTTAGAATCTTTAATGAATGAAATTGATATTACTCTTGATCAAAGACCTCAAGAACTATCACCCAAAAGTTGGATAGCCTTAGCAAAGGCTATGCAGTTTTATGAAAATAATAAAAATTAAATGATTATGAATGAAAATTGTTTACCTTTTGAAAATTCATTAATTGTAAAAGCTCGTGCAAAAATTAATTTGCATTTGGAGATATTAGGTCTTCGTAATGATGGCTTTCATGAATTGGCAATGGTTATGCAAAGTATAAACTTATTTGATTATTTAAGCTTCTCTTCTATAAATAATAATGAAATCTTACTCACATCAGATTCTATTGATCTTTCTATTGGAGATGATAATTTAATAATTAAAGCGGCTCAACTTATTAGAGAAGAATCTGGATGTAAAGATTTAGGGGTGAGAATCAACTTAAATAAAAATATACCTATAGGTGCTGGTTTAGCTGGTGGATCAGCAGATGCAGCAGCTACTCTTATTGGTCTAAATAGATTATGGAAATTAAAATATTCTAATACTAAGCTTGAGGAACTATCTTCCAAATTAGGTTCTGATGTTCCATTCTGTATTTCTGGAGGTACACAACTTTGCTTTGGTAAAGGACATATTCTTGAACCTATAAATAATTACGCTTCTATGTCTTTGATTTTAGTTAAGGACCCAAATGTTAGTGTCTCTACTCCTTGGGCGTATTCACTTAATAAGAAGATTAACAATAAAAAGTACTTATTAAATGAGAATGATTTTGAATTTAGAAGAAAAGAGTTAAGAAAGGCAATTTGGTTAAATCCATTAAATTCCAATAATCCCCTTCCTTTAAGAAATGATTTACAGAGTGTTGTAGCCAACAATGTTCAATCAGTTGCAGAAGCTTTAGATCTGCTCTCTTCAATCCCTGAGACACTATCTGTTGCGATGAGTGGTTCTGGACCCAGTTGTTTTGCACTTTTCTCAGACTTTGACTCGGCTAACTCTGTTTTAGATAAATATAAAAAACAAATTAACAGTATTGGCTTAGATGCTTGGTGTTGCTCATTTGACCATGAAGCTACGAGAATTTAATAATGACTGATTTAAAAAAAAATCTTAAAGATAATTCTCAAGCCTCTTTAAATAAGGTTTCAGAAAGATCAGAGACTTCATTGCCCAAGAAAGGACCTCTAAGCTTCCTTTCCGGTTCTCTAACAAGTCTTTTGTTGTCCGTACTGTCTTTCCGGCTAAGTCAGAGTGTTGTGCTTTATTTCACAATTCATTCAAATAACTACACATCTCCAATAGCCCAAAGTGTTGCATCGGGCTTCAAAACATTGATTATTGGGATGTGTTTTTTAGCGACCTTTACATTTGCTTTTATTGGATTAGGGTTATCGCTTGTATTTATTCGAAGTTTATTTGATGGCAAAAACTCAGATCCTGAATAGGATTTATATGTTTTTAAAATAATTAATTAAATAAAAAGAGATATGACTCTTCATGATCTTGGCCTTTTGATTTTATTGTTAAGTCCTGGCATGTTGCTATCTGTTTTAATTTTATCCACTTTTGCTGCAGGAGGCTGATCATGCACTCTTTGGTATAGCTTGGCTAATGAAGCATCGTTATCGGATTAACCGCTGAAACTGTGGCAGGGACACTTCTTTTTAATGCTCTTCGAGAAGCCATCGATGAAGAAATGGCTAGAGACCCTCTTGTTTGTGTAATGGGAGAGGATGTTGGCCATTATGGAGGCTCTTATAAGGTCACCAAAGACCTTTATGAAAAATATGGTGCATTAAGGGTCCTTGATACTCCTATTGCTGAAAATAGCTTTACTGGTATGGCTGTAGGTGCAGCGATGACCGGTCTAAGGCCAATAATTGAAGGAATGAATATGGGTTTTCTTTTATTAGCTTTAACCAAATCTCTAACAATATGGGAATGTTGAGATATACAAGTGGAGGAAATTACACAATCCCAACCGTTGTAAGAGGCCCAGGTGGTGTGGGAAGGCAACTTGGCGCCGAACACAGTCAAAGATTAGAAGCATATTTCCATGCTGTGCCTGGGATCAAAATAGTTGCATGTAGTACGCCTACTAACGCTAAAGGACTAATGAAAGCAGCTATTAGAGACAATAATCCTGTTTTATTTTTTGAGCATGTTCTTCTTTATAACCTCAGTGAAGAATTACCAAAAGGGGAATATGTTTGTGCTTTAGATCAAGCAGATCTAGTTCGTGAAGGTAAGGATTTAACCATCATTACTTATTCAAGAATGAGACATCATTGTTTAAAGGCTACAGAGCAATTAGTTTCTGAAGGTATCGATGTTGAATTAATAGATTTAATTAGTCTTAAACCTTTTGATATGAAAACAATATCTAAATCAATCAAAAAAACACATAAAGTAATTGTTGTTGAAGAATGTATGAAAACAGGTGGGATTGCAGCAGAGTTATTATCTTTAATTACTGAAAATTGCTTTGACGATCTTGATGCACGACCTGTTCGACTTTCCAGTCAAGATATTCCAACCCCATATAATGGAAAGCTTGAAAATTTAACTATTATTCAACCTCATCAAATTGTTGATGCTGCGAAAAAAATTATATCCAAGGAAATCTGAATAAATGCCTCGACAACAAGGATGGTTTGCAGTAATACTTGCATTGGCAATTGCGGCTAGCGCTGTTTGCCTAAAATTCCCATTACAGCTTGGGTTAGATTTAAGAGGTGGCAGTCAGCTTACCTTAGAAGTACAAACAACTGACGAAATCAATAAAGTAAATCCTGACCAACTTGAGGCCGTTAAGGTTGTTCTAGATCGACGTGTTAATGGTTTAGGAGTATCAGAGTCTACTCTTCAGACAATAGGAAATAATCAACTTATATTGGAACTTCCTGGTGAGCAAGATCCATCTAAAGCTTCAAAAGTATTAGGCAAGACAGCTTTACTTGAATTTCGAGTACAAAAAATAGGTACAGAAAAAGACTATAAAAATTTAAAGACAATTAAATTAAGATTTAAAAATTTATTCTTTAATAAAGAAAACAATCAACTTGATGAGGATCAGATTAGTCAAATAAAGTTAAATGAATTTCAAGAAATTCTTGGAATTGAAAAAAGCCCAAAGAATATTAATGAACAAGTTAATACAATAAAGAGTGAAATAGATAAACAAATAGCATTACTTTTTGAACCTTCTAGGTTATCGGGTAAAGACCTTGTTAATGCAGGCAGACGGCAAGAATCTAACCTTGAAAGCTGGGAAGTTACTCTTAATTTTAATAAAGAAGGAGGAGATAAATTTGCACAAATAACAAAATCAATTGCAGGTTCTACGAGATTGTTGGGAATTATTTTAGATGGCCAATCAATAAGCGAGGCAAGCGTTGGAAGTCAGTTTAAAACAGCCGGTATAACAGGAGGAGCCGCTACAATTAGTGGAGGATTTAATTCTGAACAGGCAAGAGACTTAGAAGTTCAATTAAGAGGTGGCTCTTTGCCTTTACCTGTAGAGATTATACAAGTTAGAACTATTGGACCTACATTAGGAGCAGATAATATTAAAAGAAGTCTTATAGCTTCTCTCTCTGGATTAATATTAGTTGCAACTTTAATGATAATTATTTATAGATTAGCTGGATTAGTAGCAGTTATAGCTTTATCTCTTTATTCATTATTTAACATATCTATTTATACCTTGATACCAGTTACTTTGACCTTGCCTGGTATTGCAGGTTTTATTCTTAGTATAGGTATGGCAGTAGATGCTAATGTTCTTATTTTTGAAAGAGTAAAGGATGAATTGAGAAGAGGTAATACTCTTATAAGATCAATAGAGTCTGGATTCTCACAAGCTTTCTCCTCTATAATCGATAGCCACCTAACAACATTAATCAGTTGCATAGCTCTATTTAATTTAGGAACAGGTTTTGTTAAAGGTTTTGCAGCAACATTAGGGATTGGTGTTGCTCTTAGCCTTTTTACAGCACTTACTTGTACAAGATCAGTATTGAGGTTTCTTATGACTTATCAATCATTGAGAATTCCAAGTAATTTTATTTCTTCTAAACAACTTCCCAAGACCTCATCTTAAATTATTTGTAATGAACAAACTAACACAATATAAATATAGAATTAATTTAAGTAAAAACAGAAAGAAAGTATGGCTTATATCAATAATTGCTTTGCTAATAAGTATTTTGGGTTTTATTTTTTCAATTAAAAATCCTTCTATAAAAGCACCTCTACTTCCAGGTATCGATTTTACTGGTGGAACGCAAATCATGCTTGAAAGAGATTGTAATAAGGGTGAATGTTCATATATAGAATCAGATAATATTTTAACAACAATAAAAAATTTAAATTCTAATTTGAATAATGATAAATTACCAAGCTTAGCAAAGGCAAAGATTAGGTTCCTGGACGAACAAAAAATATTAGTATTAAAGATGCCTTTCCTTGAAGCTTCAGAAGGTAAATTAGTTATAAATAAGATCGTTAATAAATACGGTCCAATAATAAAAGATGGTATTTCAGTAGATACAATAGGTCCTACGTTAGGCAAGCAATTATTAAAAAGTAGCTTGCTATCATTGTTAGTTGCATTTACTGGAATAGCAATTTATATAAGTTTTAGATTTGATAGAAAGTATGCATTCCTTGCATTACTTGCATTGGCACATGACGTGATTATTGTATGCGGAATTTTTTCTTGGCTAGGGATAATTTATCAAGTAGAAATTGATAGTTTATTTGCTGTGGCATTACTTACTATTGCTGGTTATTCAGTTAATGATACAGTTGTTGTTTTTGATAGAATTAGAGAAATTAAAAAGGAAGATAATCTTTCGAATAGTGAACAAGTTGATATTGCAGTTTCAGCCACTCTGACGCGTACTTTGTATACTAGTGGCACAACATTATTACCATTACTAGCTTTAATACTATATGGTGGATCTACTCTTTATTGGTTCGCAATTGCCTTGGCTTTGGGTGTAATTATTGGAAGTTGGTCTAGCATTGCTTTGGCACCATCATTATTAAATCTATCAAATAAATATAATAATATACTAAATAAATCTAGTGATTTATAATCTCATAAATAGTGCTTAAAACCAATAAAAAAAATAGGTATATACCCATAATTTTGCTACTATTAGCGTTGTTTGATATTAGAAAAGAAATAATGATCATTGCCGATCATTTTACGATTACTTCATTATTATTTGCCTTAAAGCATCATCTTTTGGCGTTTGCTGTTATCTTCTTTAGTCCTTCAATCTTTGAAATGTACAACAAATAATTCCAATTATAGTTATAGTATGATTTAAAATATTATTCTTGTGCCTATTAAGCCTGAGGTTATCCCTTCCACAAGCACAGAAGGGTTGGATGCTATTAAATCAAATAGAGATTGGTATATATACCCTCTAATAATACTCCTTTTATTAATTATTATTTTTATTTTCAATATAATTATAAAAGCTTTTTTAATTACGCTTGGATTGACATTTATTTGGAAATTAGCAAGTAAATAATAAATAACTACCTATATTCAATACTTGTAATAAAATTAATTATATACTATATTCTTCTGAGATTTTACTTTTCAAATGATGACTAGTAATGTAGTCCACAGTGTCAATATTATGATAGCAATACTTCTCGGAGCAGTATGTTACTATATTTATTATATTATTCAATACGATAAAAAGAAGATTAATGATAATAATGGAAAGAATTAAATATCGATTTCAAGGATTTTTTTTATCTCTTGATTAAGTACTCCATGCTTGTTTTTTATACCTATATTCTCTAATTTTTCTATTAATTTATTAATTTGATTTTGAATATCATTCGAAGAGTTGAAATTTTTATTTGATTTCATTAGATATACTATTATAATTTATATATTAGCAATTAAATTGTTTAATAACTTTAGTGATTAATATATTTCTTATTTCTATAAAATAATTATTTGATAGCATATGTTTTCAAATCTATTTTTATTTTTTTGGTTTCCTAGACGTTTTCGACTCTACTACTTCTAATAATTCTTCCATTTTATTCATTAATTTCTTTACCTCTAATGGATTAGGAAGAGTTAATTCTTCTGTTACAGCAAGATGCATTTTCCTTAGCTCTCCTCGTAATAGCTTTAAGGAAACCTTTACTTCCTCCTTCTTTTCCTTAGCTGTGGCCATTTAGATAATTATATATCTAATGATTTTATCATATACATTGAATTTTATAACTATATTTTGTGTGCTTATAGGCTCATTTGAATCTATTTTAAGTTATTGAACTATTGTTGATGTAAATTTAATACATTTCTATCTCTTTAAGATGATTAATTTAATGAGGAATTTATATAAGAATGCTTGGGTTCCATTTTTTGGTAGGATTCTGAGCAAATTTATACCTATTATTGAAGGAGCAAAACCTAAAAAAGAACCTACATTTAAGATAAAAGAAGATAACTAATTTAATAGTTATTATTTCTTTTATCCTCCATTACAGTAATTTATAGCCTTAGAAATTAGTTTTTTATTTTTCTTGGTTGATAAATTATTTTCTTCTTTAAGCTCTAATAAGGTTGTCTTTGTGCAGATATTATGTTGCCTGACGTAATATGAATATGGTTGAAGATATAAATAACCTAAGCAAAAAATAGATAGATATAATATTTTCTTATTATTCTCAACAATAAATTTAATTGTATTGGATCTGTTCTTTAGAATTTTTGGCAACCATTTGTCTGGCAGTCCTATTTGTACGAAAAGAAGTTCTACCCACCAAGGAAGTCTTGGACCTTCTTTTTTGGCGTTATCGGCTGAGTTTTTAGATCCACTTGCAGACATTGCTCAAATCCATTTATGGATAAATTTATCTTACAATATAAAATATATGTTAATTATCAAATTGTCAAAACCTTTTTCATAGTTCTGATCTTTATAATCACTAATTCAAAAATATGTATATATGCTTTGATTAATGTCATGCTTGTCACTTTTGTTTTATATTCTATGTATAACTTAAAAGATCTATGCCAAAGAAACGAAGAAAACTAAATAAAGATATGGAAAAGTCAATTGCATCAGCCAAACAAACTGTAGAATTAATTACCGCTAAAATTAATGATATAGATGAAGAAGATATTCAAGTTGAATATAGACAAGCATTTCAACCTGCAGTACTTGAATCTACAACACTTGCTGAGTATTATAAAACGAGTGGATTTACAGAAGAGTCAGATGAAATGCTAATCAATTTCAATAAATATTTGAAGTCATTTTTGGACGAATACGAGTTATAGATAAATTTTCAGTATTAATTGATATTTAATTACCCTTATAGGGAGTAACTTTTATAGGTATGGGTGTTTTTGGATAAGATTCATTATTATAATATGGAGACTTATTACCTAAATTAAATTGCCTTTTGCATTCTATGTAATTATTTGATTTAACGCAAAGTCTATTCATTTCATAAGAATTATCATTTGCAAATATTTTAGAAGAAGAAAAAGAAAGTAATAAAAGTGAAAATGATAAGTATATGTAATTCAATTTTTCTTTTTATATTAATATAACAGGTAGCACAGGAGAAAAGCTTTATAATATTTTAATATTCTAGTAGTGTAGTTTATTAAATAAAAAATATAATATTAGAATTTATATTAGAATTTATGAAGAAAATCAATCATGTAGATATGGCTATGAATTTGATTAAAGAGGATCTATTGAAAGAGTTGTCTAAATCAGCTTCTCGATTTAATAATAGGGTTGAAATAAGTGCATCACCTAAGAATTAAATATATTATTCTAATCATTTATTATTAATTCTAAATCTTTCTTATTCAGATTAGTAACTACATATACCTCTTGAAAGGTGCTACCTTTTCTAGCAACTAATTTGTATCCTGTATTTGTTTTCCTTGTTATACGTATTATTAATTTATTAAATGTACCTTTGGTTTTGCCTATTACTCCAGGTGTAATAGTTTTTATTTTATTATTCTTAGCTATTTTATTGCACCAATTAATCAACCCATCTATATATGTACTATGTGTTTTTACGACCCTTCCCATTTTGTAAATCAAAAAATCTGTTTAATTGTTTGCAATTTTTATTAATTCTATATAATTAGAATATTTATTCTTTATTTTTACACCTAATGCTTTATAATTGTATTGAATATATAAGAAAATGCTTTTCACCTTTGCATGGGCAGCTTTAGCAGCCGTTTTTACTTTCTCAATAGCCATGGTTGTTTGGGGACGTAATGGAGACGGTTCAATTGACATCTAATTATTTTGATAATATAAATATCTCAATATACTCTGTATTATCAATATTAGTTTTATCTGCACTTATTTTTATTACTTTATCTACCCTCTATATTTCTTATATTAGTCTTAAAGATAAAAAAAGGAAAAAAATAAATAAATAGTTATTTATTTTTTTTATTGATCATATCAATTAATTCAATTGCCTGTTTTAATTTCTCAACGCTTGCAAGATATAAATTTATATCCTTTTCTATACGATCTTTTGAGTAGCCTATATCAGACCCTATCTCTTTTGTAACTTCTGTTATATCTATACTTTTATTGTCAGAATCTTTTTGAATAATATTCTCAAGTATTTTATATATCCCTATTGATGTGAGCCTTGTATAATATTTATTTTCAGAAGAGAATATAATTTTTAAATTATTATCTGTTTTCTCTATGAAATTTGACTTTATATCATTTACTTTGATTTTTGATGATGAATCTAATTTATTTAAGGCTGTGTTATTGATTCTTGATGCATCGTATCCATTGCATATACATATTGCATGAAACAGTTTTTCTAAATGATCTTTAGGCTTATAACCTTTAGTTAAGTCTTTAAATGCACTTGTAATACCTAAGGATGATAATTCATCTAGTTTAAAATTTTTCTGATGGCTTAGAAGATGAAGTTCTACAAGCATCTCATCTGCCACTCTTCTAAATACATGAGGAATGACAAAGGGAAATTCTTTATAGAAGGTTTCCTTGCTGTCTGAAATGGTATTCAACACCACCAATTGATTTTAAACTTAATTCTATAGAAACCTTAGCTCAGCTTGACCCCCCGTTAAGATTGAACCAATATTCAATTTTCTTATGATTCCAATTGTTATAGAAGAATCTGGACGTGGGGAAAAGGCATTTGACATTTATTCAAGACTTTTACGAGAACGCATCATTTTCCTTGGTGAACCTGTCACCAATGATTCTGCAAATCGAGTTGTTGCACAACTTTTATTTTTAGAGGCCGAAGACCCTGATAAGGATATTTATCTGTACATAAATTCTCCTGGTGGGTCTGTTTATGATGGTTTGGGTATCTTCGATACTATGCAGCATGTAAAACCTGATATACAAACAGTATGTGTAGGCCTTGCTGCCAGTATGGGTGCTTTTTTACTTTGTGCTGGAGCAAAAGGTAAGCGAAGTAGTTTGCTCCATTCAAGAATAATGATTCATCAGCCTTTAGGCGGCGCAAGAGGACAAGCTAGTGATATAAGAATCCAAGCTGATGAGATACTCTTCTTAAAAGACAAATTAAATAAAGAATTGTCAGATAGGACAGGACAATCTTTGGCAAGAATAAAAGAAGATACAGATAGGGATTTTTATATGTCCCCTTATGAAGCAATAGAATATGGATTGATTGATACTGTATTCAATAAAAGACCAGTTAAATCAATTTAGATCTTTATATATTAATTATCCTATCGCTGGAATGAATCTATCTTTTTCGGGTATTTCAATATAATCTGAAAGAATATTTCTAAATTCTTCACCATCTATAGTTTCTTTCTCAATAATTATTTCAACTAGTTTATCCATTGCCTCTCTATTTTCTTTTACCAATAATAAAGTTTCCTCATAACATTTGTTAACTATTATCCTTACTTGCTCGTCTATTCGTTGATTAATAGCATCAGAGACCTCGTTACGAGTCATTAAATCACGTCCAATAAAGACTTCTTGACTATCAGCTTCCAAAGATACTGGGCCTAGGTTACTCATTCCAAATCTTGTAACCATCTGTTTTGCCATTGATGCAACCTGTTGAATATCTCCACCTGCTCCAGTAGTTACTTCTGCTCTTCCAAAAACGATATCTTCCGCGGCTCTTCCTCCTAATGCTCCCATAATTCTTGCTTTTAATTGAGCTCGGCTCACTAGCATTTGATCATCATCAGGAGAAAACCATGTAAGTCCTTTTGCTTGACCTCTTGGAATAACAGTAACTTTTTGTACTGGGTCATGAGCTTTAACAAGAGTTCCTACTAATGCATGCCCAACCTCATGATATGCAATTAATCTTTTACTTCGTCCGTCAATAAGTGGTTGGCCTTCCATTCCTGCAATTATCCTATCTACGGCATCATCAATTTCTGATAACCCGATTGATTCTTTTCTTCTTCGCGCTGTCAGAATTGCGGCTTCATTTAAAAGATTCGCAAGATCAGCACCGGTGAATCCTGGAGTTCTTTTTGCAATACTTTCAAGAGTTAATTTTTCTTCTAGTTTTTTATTTCGAGAATGGACCTCTAATATTGATAACCTTCCATTTATATCTGGTGCATCGACTGACACTTGTCTATCAAATCTTCCTGGTCTCATTAATGCAGAATCTAAAACATCAGGTCTATTAGTTGCAGCAATAATAATTATTCCATTATTACTTTCAAATCCATCCATTTCAGTAAGAAGTTGATTTAATGTTTGCTCTCTTTCGTCATTGCCTCCTCCAATTCCTGCACCACGTTGTCTTCCAACAGCATCTATTTCGTCAATAAATATCAAACAAGGACTATTTTCTTTCGCTCTTTTAAATAAATCTCTGACTCTACTGGCTCCAACCCCAACAAACATTTCTACAAATTCTGAACCTGATAATGAAAAGAAAGGAACACCAGCTTCTCCTGCAATTGCCTTTGCAAGAAGGGTTTTACCAGTACCTGGAGGACCTACTAATAGTACGCCTCTAGGAATTTTTGCCCCTACTGATGTGAAACGTTCTGGTTGTTTTAGGAAAGTTACAACTTCTTCTAAATCTTCTTTTGCCTCATTTACTCCTGCAACATCGTCGAATTTAACACCTGTTTCTGCTTCCATAGCAAACCTTGCTTTTGATTTGCCAAATTGCATTGCTTGCCCTGGTCCTCCAGGCATTGAATTGGATCTTCTTGCAAGAAAAATAAGACCACCTATTAAAAGAAAAGGAAATAGAAGATTTCCAAAAATTCCAAGGGCAGGAGGAGATTTTCTAACAGGATGAATATCAAAATTAATACCTTGTTCTTTTAATTTGGTTATTAATTCAGGAGTAATATCAGGCAAGTCAACTCTTAGTTTTTGAAAGCGATTATCTATTTCAGGATCAATAGCTTCAACTACAGCGTTTCGTCCACCTTCAAAGATGTCTATAGAAGTTACCCTTCCAGCATTTATATAATCTAAAAACCGACCATAACTAATTTTTGCAATAGGAGTATTTCTTGTGGCTATAGATTGAGATCTTGTTTCAGTATTGGTTTTGTTTGCATTGCCAAGGATCTGCCATGAAAGCAGAATAACCATTGCCAATGGTAAGAACCATAAAGCAATGCCCCTCCATTTTGGATTCATGAATTCATTTTCTTTTTTTAATTCTAAACGAATCTATGGCGCAACTGTTGGAAAAAATAAATTATGATTTCAATTAAGGTAATAAATTTGATGAGTTTACTTTTGTTTTAGATTAAAAGCTAACTTAATTACTAAACGATTCTTTAAATATTTAAATTTATTCAGAGACTTCTAAGAGCAATAATTGGATCTAATGATGCGGCTCTTCTTGCAGGTAGTACACCAAATGTCAGGCCAATTGAACCAGATAAGAATACAGTTATTAATACAATATTAGTGCCTATTGCTGCAGGTAAAGGAGTGGAAAATGAAATTATACCAACAGTACCTAAACCTACGCCCGTTCCTACAAACCCCCCTAGTATTGCAAGAATTAATGATTCAAATAAGAATTGAATAAGAATATCATCTTTCCTTGCTCCTAAGGCTTTTCTAAGACCTATTTCTTGAGTTCTTTCGTTTACTGCGACTAACATTATATTCATAATTCCTATTCCACCTACTATTAGTGAAACACCACCAATTGCCGCTAACATTAGAGTCAGACCACTTGTAATGGTTGTAACTATTTGAAGAGCATCTTTTTGAGATCTGACTGCAAAGTCATCATCTCTGATTATTTTATGTCGCTGCCTTAATAGATTTGTTATTTGAAACTTTGCTGCTCTAGTTGAATTTTCATTGATGGCTTCAACACTTATGTAGCTAAGACTTATTCCATATGTAGGATCTTTCCCAGTGATTCTGCTTACCATTGTTGTTAATGGAATATATGCATTTTCGTCTTGATTATTTCCAAAAACAGCACCCTTAGGTTTCATGACTCCAATCACTTCAAATGCTTGTTCTTTTATTCTTATACTTTTGCCAATACTTTTTTCTGATTTGAATAGTTTTTCTTTTAGATCTGGACCTATTACTACTACATTTTTAGCACTTTTTAAATCTTGTTCACTTATAAAACGACCTTTTGCAATATCAAAACTTCTTACAAAAAGGAAATCAGGAGTAATACCTTCTACTGAATTACTAGTACTTGATGAACCAAATTGAACAACTTCATTAGAGGTTATTTGTGGAGCAACTCTTTTTACGGTGGGAACTTGTGTGGCTATCGCTTCGGAATCTTTAAGAACAAGGTTTTTTGGAAAGGCTACTCCTCTTCTCCTTGTGTCATTATTTCCTGGAACAACAAATAAAACATTTGCCCCAAGATTACTTAGTTGGTTTTCAGCTAGCTTTTGCGCTCCTTTGCCTACTCCTACAAGAGTTATAACTGAGGCATTACCTATAACTATTCCAAGCATAGTCAAAAGGCTTCTTAATTTATTAGATTTAAGTGTCCTAATTGCCATTGACAATATTTCTCTATTTGGCAATTTTCTAGTCATGTTCTCTAGATAATTTGATCTTTAGTCTTCTCAGAAGAAGATTTAGCTCCTGCTATTCCTACTTTAATTAAGTCTGTTGAGCCACTTACTCCAGATAGGGTGCCAGCTGTTTCAACAACAATATCTCCTTTATTTAATATTTTCATTTCTTCAGCTGTTTTCATAGCCAAATTAAATGTGTTGCTTGTGCTTGTTTGATTTGAAATTAAAAGTGGTATTACACCCCAGACTAATTGAAGTCTTCTGGCTACTTCTGATTCGCTAGTAATTGCAAGTATTGGAGTAGCTGGCCTGAATTTGCTTACGTTTCTAGCAGTTGAACCACTTTTTGTTAAAGGTAATATTGCTGCTGCATTTAATTGTTTTGCAATACTGCTAACTGCTGCACTTATTGCATTTGGGATAGTACTTGGAAGATGGTTCTCCAATGCTCTTTGAGGGTAGTCTCTTTCAATCCTTTTTGCGATTGTTGCCATGGTTGAAACAGCTTCTACTGGGTAATCTCCAACTGCTGTTTCATTGGAAAGCATTACAGCGTCAGTACCATCAAGAATTGCATTCGCTACATCACTAACTTCAGCTCGAGTAGGTCTTGGACTTGAGGCCATCGAGTCGAGCATTTGAGTTGCTGTAATTATTGGAATACCAAGGCTGTTTGCTTTCTTTATCAGAGCCTTTTGAAGCAGTGGCACTTCTTCTGCTGGCATTTCTACGCCTAAATCTCCTCTCGCTACCATTACTCCGTCACAAAGAGGAAGAATGGAATCAATTTGATCAATTGCTTCAAACTTTTCTATCTTTGCGACAATTGGAATATTTTGTCCTTGTTCTCTAATTAGTTCTTTTATTTCTTTTATATCAGAAGGATTACGAACGAAGCTTAAAGCTATCCAATCAACTCCTTGATTAAGGCCAAAATTTAAATCTATTTTATCTTTGTCAGTTAATGCCTTTATTGATAATTGAACATCTGGGAAATTAACACCTTTATTATTAGAAAGTACACCTCCTACAGTTACTTTGCAATTAAGAGTTTGTTGCTCAATATCTACTGTTGAAACTTTCATTTCTACTCTTCCATCATCTAATAAAATTCTATTTCCAGGCTTTACTTCATTCGCTAATAATTCATAGGTAACACTAGCTATTTGGTTATTACAATCTACTGGATTTGAGGTTAAAGCAAATTGATCTCCTGCTGAGACTTTTATTGGACCATCTTTGAATTTCCCTAATCTTATTTTTGGACCTTGTAGATCTTGGAGGATTCCAATATGTACTCCAAGGTCTTTAGATACTTTTCTGATGGTGGATATACGCTGAGCGTGCTCCTGATGATCTCCATGTGAGAAATTTAATCTGAATGTTGTTGCTCCAGCTTTAATAAGCTGAGAAATACTTTCAGCACTTTCTGTCGCAGGACCAATGGTCGCAACAATCTTGGTCCGTCTTTTTAGATCAATCTGGGTCATTTAATCGACCTGAGATTATCCGAAAAATAACATCTAGATGACATAGGAAAATGCTTTTCTCAATCGATTACTTATTGATCATGAACCTAAACCATTACCAAATCAAATCAAGAGAGACGGCTTTTTATCCAAATGTTGGAAATAATCCCATTTACCCAACTCTTGGATTGGCTGGAGAAGCTGGTGAAGTAGCAGATAAGGTAAAGAAGATTCTTAGAGATAATGATGGTGTTTTTGATTCTGCATCTAAAGAAGGAATTAAATTAGAACTTGGAGATGTTCTATGGTATGTAGCTCAGATCTCTTCTGAATTGGGTTTTAATTTAGAAGATGTAGCAAGAGCTAATTTAAGTAAGTTGGCCAATAGAGCTAAAAAAGGATCAATATCAGGTAGTGGTGATAATAGATGAGGAATAAAAAGAGTATTTAGTTAATTATAAAATTGAATTGAATTATTTAAAGCGGCAAATCTTAGATAGCCAATAATGCTTTGAGCGAAATTTAATAATACGAAAGCCAATATAGGAGAAATATCTATTCCACCTATTGCAGGTATTATTCCTCTAAAAATATTTAAATAGGGATCAGTTATTGCAGATAAATTAGTTAACAAAGGATTGCTCCAATCAAGATTAGGGAACCAGGTAAGCAAAACTCTAATAATTAATAGATATGAATAGATGAGGAGTGTTTGACTTAAAACTCCAAAAAGATTGGAAATGATGTCGGATCCCATTTAAAAATTCAATTACTTAGTTACTCTATGCAGCTTTTTTGTCATCTGCTGTGTTTATATCAGGAAGTATGGAAAAAGTTTGATGAAACTTTTCAGAGAGAGTAAGCCAATAAGACCTTCCTTCTCTTTGTCGCTTACGATCAATAAAATCTTGAGATAGTAGTTCTTTTATATGTTCATAAGCACCTGAACCTCTGATCTCTACTAAATCTGATTGGAGAATTCGTTTTTTAAGTGCAATGGTTGCAAGCGTTCTTAAGGTCGCAACAGAAATATCTACAGGCAAGAGATTTTGAACAAGCTCTCCTAATCCAGATCTTAATTGGAGGCAATAAGATCCATTTTTTTCTTTTATTTCAAGAGCGGTATCTCTTTGTGCATATCCAGCAATTAAAGCAAATAGAGCTTGTTCAACATGTTCTTTTTGATCATTAACAAGTTCTGTAATCTCATCGAGATTAATAGGCTTACCTTTTAAATAAAGGATTGCTTCTATTCTAGCTGGAAGAGAAATGTCAGAGATTTCTTCTTGAGACATATCTAACGAACGATTAGTGATAGTTATTATTAGGTGATTTACACAAAAATAACTTGTTTATCATTTATGTGCACCTAGAAAAAGCTTATAAGCGGGATTTTCTGTTTCTTCTACATTTTTGTATCCCAAATCATTTAGGAAAGCCCTCCATTCTTTATGGTCATTTTCGCCGACTAATACTCCGATAACAATGCGCCCTATATCAGCACCATGATTTCGGTAATGAAAAATACTAATAGTCCAATCAGGTCTCATATTGTTAACAAATCGCATTAGTGCTCCGGGCCTTTCTGGAAATTCAAATCTGTAAAGAAGCTCTTTTGACTTTTTATTGGAATTTGAATTTTTAAAAGAGGGTAATCTTCCTCCAACCATATGACGCAAATGTACTTTTGATAACTCGTCTTTTGTTAGATCTAGACAATTAATACCTGCGCCTTGAAACTTATTTATAAGATCAAGTCTATCTTTTTCATTGCTAACTTCTACACCCATGAAAATATAGGCTGAATTCGATTCAGACATTCGATAACTAAATTCAGTTAGATTTTTTGTACCAAGCAGTTTGCATACTTCTTTTAAGCTTCCAGCTTTTTCAGCTATTTCAATAGCAAGCATTGCTTCTTTCTCTTCACCAAGCTCTGCTCTTTCAGCGACAAAACGAAGCCTCTCAAAATTCATATTTGCACCGCATGCGATTGCGATTAGATCTTTATTTTTAAGATTTCTATTCGCTATATCAGATTTAAGTCCTGCAATTGATAGAGCTCCAGCTGGTTCAAGGATTGAGCGTGTATCTTCAAAAACCTCTTTTATTGCGGCACAAATTTCATCTGTACTAACAGTTATCATTGAATCTACAAATTTATTAGCAAGGTCAAAAGTATTTTTTCCTACTTCTTTAACAGCAACTCCATCTGCAAAAAGTCCTAATTCATTAAGCTTGACGATTTCTCCTTTTTGCAATGACTTTGTCATTGCACAAGAATCATCTGGTTCAACTCCAATAATTTCTATATTAGGCCAAAGGCTTTTTACATATGCTGCAATTCCACTAATTAGTCCACCACCTCCAACAGCAACATATATTGCATTGGGTGGATCTTCTATTTGCCTAAGAATTTCCATTGCTATAGTTCCTTGTCCTGCAATTACATCAGGGTCATCAAAAGGATGAATAAAAGTCAATTTTTCTTCCTTGGAAATTGATAAAGCTTTTTTATAGGACTCGTCATATGTATCTCCATGAAGAACTATCTCTGCATTTAAAGCTCTAACAGCCTTAATCTTCATTGCTGGAGTTGTGATTGGCATAACAATTACAGCTCTACAGTTCAATTCAATAGCGCTTAGAGCAACTCCCTGAGCATGATTTCCTGCACTAGATGTAACAACTCCTCTTGATAATTCCTCTTTGCATAACTGAGACATTTTGTTATAGGCACCTCTAAGTTTGAATGAAAAAACTTTTTGAAGGTCTTCTCGTTTTAGCCAGATATTATTTTCATATTTTTTACTAAGATTTTCCGCCTTTTCTAAAGGAGTTTCTATGGCAACGTCATAAACGCGCGCTCTTAATATTTTTTGTAAATAGTCTTCCATAACCTCATTCTGGCAATTTTATTAGGAAATAGATTTCAACATTCCATTTGTTATTTGGTTTTATTTAACGAAAATGGCATCGGACCTCGTAGATTAAACATATTAGATTGTCTTTAAATGCAATTAAGCGATTTAAGTCATCCTAATGAACTTCATGGCTTGTCTATTCACGAGCTTGAGAATATAGCTTGTCAGATTAGAGAAAGGCACTTACAGGTTGTCTCAAAAAGTGGAGGACATCTAGGTCCTGGTTTGGGAGTTGTTGAACTTACTCTCGCTCTTTATCAAACCCTTGATTTAGATATTGATAAAATTGTTTGGGATGTTGGTCATCAAGCATATCCTCATAAATTAATTACTGGTAGGTTCGATAAATTTGATTCTTTAAGACAGCAGAAGGGTGTGGCTGGATATTTAAAAAGATCTGAAAGCGGTTTTGACCATTTTGGCGCTGGCCATGCCAGTACATCTATTTCAGCTGCGTTAGGGATGGCAATAGGAAGGGATAGAAAGGGTGAAAATTTTAAATGCGTTGCAGTTATTGGTGATGGAGCCCTGACAGGAGGGATGGCTCTTGAAGCAATTAACCATGCAGGGCATTTGCCAAATACTCCTTTACTTGTTGTTTTAAATGATAATGACATGTCCATCTCACCTCCTGTAGGAGCATTGTCTACTTATTTAAATCGAATGAGGCTTAGTCCTCCAGTGAAATTTGTTTCAGATAGTGTTCAAGAAAGTGTTAGAAACCTTCCTTTTATGGGAGGTGAAATACCCGAGGAAATTAAATCTTTGACCGGAAGTGTAAGGAGATTAGCTGTCCCTAAGGTAGGAGCTGTATTTGAGGAACTTGGTTTTACATATATTGGACCAATTGATGGACATAATATTTCCCAGATGGTGAAAACTTTTCAAACTGCACATAATTTGGGGGGGCCAGTATTAGTTCATGTTCTTACAACTAAAGGAAAAGGTTATCCATATGCTGAGGCTGATCAGGTTGGTTATCATGCCCAATCCTCATTTGATTTAAGGACGGGGAAATCAATTCCTTCAAACAAACCTAAGCCTCCTAGTTACAGCAAAGTATTTGGACAGACTTTAGTTAAATTATGCGAACAAGATAGCAAAATAATTGGTATTACAGCTGCTATGGCAGAAGGTACGGCACTTAATCTTTTACAGAAGGCTATCCCAGAGCAATATGTAGATGTAGGAATAGCTGAACAGCATGCAGTAACTCTTGCTGCTGGGATGGCATGTGAAGGATTAAAACCAGTAGTAGCTATTTACAGCACATTCCTACAAAGAGCCTTTGATCAGTTGATTCATGATGTAGGTATTCAAAATCTTCCAGTAACCTTTGTTCTTGATAGAGCTGGAATAGTTGGAGCAGATGGGCCAACTCATCAAGGCCAATATGACATTAGTTATTTAAGGTCTGTCCCTAATTTCACAGTTATGGCTCCAAAAGACGAAGGGGAATTACAAAGAATGATGGTAACTTGCTTGAATCACAATGGTCCAATTGCCTTAAGAATTCCAAGAGGCCCTGGTGAAGGAAGTATTTTGATGGAAGAAGGTTGGAAACCTTTGGAAATTGGTAATGGTGAAATCCTTATTGAAGGTGATGATTTACTAATAGTTGCTTATGGAGCAATGGTATCTCAAGCCTTAAAAACCGCAGAAATATTAAGAGACTCAGGAGTCTTTACAACAGTTGTAAATGCTCGTTTTTTACGTCCATTAGATGAAGAACTTATCCATCCTTTGGCAATAAGAATTGGCAAAGTAGTAACAATGGAAGAAGGTACTCTTTTAGGAGGATTTGGGTCTGCTGTAGTTGAATCTTTATCAGATAAGAACTTATTAGTACCTACTTTACGAATTGGAATTCCTGATAAACTAGTTGACCATGCCTCACCTCAGCAAAGCAAGGAAGCTCTAGGCCTTACTCCTGTACAAATGGCTAAAAATATAAAGAAACGTTTTGGTTGGAATGAGGACGAAAGTATTGTGATAACTGATACTAGTCATAACAATATTGATAATTAATCCCTAATATGTAATGAATAAAAAAAGAGATTAATTACCAATAATTTTTATAATTTTAAAGAACTCCTCTTGCAGCAAGTCCAAGAATAGAACCTATACCAAGTACATGACCTAAACAGTTTGCAGCGACAAAAGAACCATGACTTAAGCCTCCATAGAATTGAGAATTAGGCATTTGGAAGCCTTCGTTGGGTTTTTCAATATTTGCTCGAGCAATGGCATAGGCAAGTATGTTGCAGACAATCATTACAACGGCACACTTAGGAGACCATTGGAAGGTAACTGGATCTGCTGCGGCCAGAAGAGTAGTAATCATTAATTAATTAATTAAATGCCTTACTAATTATTTTCCTTTAAAAAAGAGTAATTTTGCGAAAATAGTCTTACGTCTTAAGAGTTTTTTACTTGATTGTCTTGTAAACCTGCACGAAACCATAGAGAACCAATGCATCACTGATGGTCAGAAATGATTCGGCAGCACCATGAAGAGGATCAATATTTGTAAGTTCATCGCCATATGCGTTGAGTGCAATAACAGCAAAAACTATTGTCATAGCAACGAAAAGGATAGTTAATTTAAAACCCAATAGCGAAATCTTTGGAATTGAATCACTTTTTTGAGCCCAAAAAAGAAATGCAATATAAGGTATAAGAGATAATACGAAAAAAGGCCCTGGATCTATTTCCGCGAGAAATTCAAGAAGAGAATTATTTATTACTAATCCCATTATTTAGCTCCTTCCAATCTAAAAATATTGAAAGCCGAAGCGGCCATGGCTGTATTCCCAATAACTGTTAAAGCTGCCTGAAGAACTACTAATCCTTTGAGTTCGATACTATTGTCATATATATGCCATGTTATAGCTGTCATGGCACTTGCCAGATTTGGCAACATAGCAATAGCAAGCCAATTAAGAGGCCTATTATTTTTTGCTATAGAAACCTTATTAATGAATATTATTGCTAACGACCACTCAAAAAGAGTCGCAATATGAATAAACCAAGTAACTAGTGATAATTCATGCATGATATTATTTTTATTTATTAATTAATAATTTTTACTTAGATTAAATTATTTATTTTTATTTTTGTTATGATTATTACATCAAATATCTGTAATAAGTTTCTTATTTAAATATTGCTGAGATCAACACCAAGAGATTTTGCATAGGGGCCAAGGCCTTTCTTTTGAATAGTTTTTAAAGCTCTGGTTGTTATCCGTAATGTTACCCATCTATTACCTTCCTTCCACCAAAGCCTTCTCTGTTGAAGATTAGCTTGTTGTAATTTTTTAGTGCGAATATGAGAGTGGCTTACAGCCATGCCATTATTTGCCCTAGTACCAGTCAATTGGCAGACACGAGACATTGTCTTTTCTCTTTTCAAAAACGTTATAAATATACTACCTAGAGCTAATGAATGACTAAATAGCTTTATTTATTAGTTTTCCCATTAGTTCAGCATTCCTATTATGAAATTCTGAAAGTTCTTTAGGTTCCAGTCCTCCAACAGCCATTCGTGCCATGTCATATAGGTGTTTTGCAATCTGACTGCTCATTTCAGAAGTGGTTGACTCTCCAGAAGAATCAATAAGAATTCCTCCTGAATTCATTTTTAATAGACCCTCAACAAGAGGGTGTTTTTTATTTATTACAAGAACATGATTTTCAGGCAAGCCAGGTATTCTTTGTTCCATAAGTGCACCTATGTCATTAATCCTTCTCATCTGTTCTGGTAAAAGTATCATTGAAGGAGGAGCATTTTCTGCTTTTAATGATTGAACTTGAATCGTAATCTTGTTATTAATAATTGAGGACTTTATTAGACTTCTTATTTTTTCTGAATCACTTTCACCTTCATTATTTATAATTTCTGAGTCCCCATCTTTAAGACTTTCATCAAGTTCTGAATCTACCCTTTGAAACTTAATATCTGTATTTCTTGTCTCTAACCAGGGAAGAAATTGTGAATCAATTATTGTATCGGCATTAATTACTTCATTAGCATGGGACAACCATAAATCTAGTACATCTTTTTGAGATACTTCATCAGTACAATAAAGAACTCTTTTTGGTGCGTCAGGACCTAGTCGTTCTAAATAATCTTTTATAGTTGTATATAATTTGTTGTTTACATTTATATAATCTTCCTTTTTATTTTCTAATTGATCTATATTAACCTTTGTGGAATATAAGATTATGTTTTCTACATAATCTGCAAATTTTTCATCTTCCATTGCACCAATTTTTATAAAAGGAGCAATAGAGTCCCATGTCTCAGCATATTGTTCTTTATTTTCTTTGTACAAAGTATTTAATCTATCAGAGACTTTCTTAGCAATAAAGTTACCTATTGATCTAACTCTACGATCAGTTTGAAGTGCACTTCTACTAACATTTAATGGAATATCTGCAGAATCAATAACACCTCTTAAAGGAAGAAGATATCTTGGTACAACTTCTTTAATAGAATCACTAACAAAAACTTGATTACAATATAGTTTGATTTCACCATTTTCCCAATCTGCTCTTCCGCTGATCTTTGGGAAAAATAATATACCTTGAAGGTTATAAGGGTAATCTGTATTTAAATGAACCCATAAGAGTGGTTCTCCTTGAAATGGATATAGATATTTATATAGTTCAATATAATCTTTATCTTTTAATTCGTTTTGTTGCTTTTTCCAAGGAGGATTTCTTTTGTTTATATTTTCTCCTTCAAGACAAATTTTATTTGGCATAAAATCACAATATTTAGTTATTAAATTCTTAATTCTTGTAGGCTCTATATATTCTTCTTCTTCTTCTAATAGATATAAAATAATATCTGTACCTACTTCCTCTCTTTCATACTCCTCTAAAGAGAATTTTGGGGAACCATCACATGACCATTTGATTGCAATACTATCCTTTACAGCCGATTTGCTTATGATCTCGACATTCCTTGCGACCATAAATGATGAATAGAAACCTAAACCAAAGTGACCAATAAAGCTATCATCACCCTGTTTGTATTTTTCTAGAAATTCTTCTGCACTAGAAAATGCAACTTGGTTAATATATTTCTTTATTTCTTCTGCAGTCATGCCTATACCATTATCAGAAAATGTTAAAGTTTTATTTTCTCGATTGATCTTTATATTAATTATTCCTTCATCTCCTTCTAGGCATTCTCCGGACATTGAAACCATCCTTCGTTTATTAATTGCATCAACAGAATTACTTACAAGTTCACGAAGAAATATTTCATGGTCTGAATAAACGGCTTTTTTAATAATAGGGAATATATTCTCAGTATGTATTTGAATCTGACCTTCTTCTATTACAGTCATGATTTAGCAAAATTATAATTTTACTTTAACATTAGTTTTTCATTAATAATGGTGTAATTCCCGTAAAATGAATTATGTTGATATTCTGATTTGTATTGTTTTATTTTATTTATAGTAGTTAATCAATCCATTCTAGTCTATTACAACCTCTTAGCTTAAGAATCTCAATTGCTTTTTCTTTATTCTCACAAGGCTCTAGTTCAATTATTGCTACTTTATTTTCATCATGAATCTTCGATTGAGCAATTAATGCATCTTTAAAGTTAGTTAGAGATGGAAATACAATTAAAACTTTTTCTATTTGTTCATCTATTATATTATCTTCATTTAGTAATTCCCTTATTTTGTCTATATTGAATGTAAAACCAAGTCCTGCAGCCTCTTCCTTATTCTCACTGAATATTTTAACTATCTTGTCATATCTTCCACCCTTTGCTATTACAATATTATTATTTTCATTTTTACAGATTAATTGAAATACTAGTCCATTATATAATTCAAAGTGAGGCTGGAAGGTAGGATCAAGCTGTAATTTAACATTATATTTATCAGAAATAGGATCAATTGTATCAAATAGGCTCTTTAGATTATCTATTTTTTCATTCTTTCCATAAATATCATTGAATATATCTAGTACCTTATTTGGATAACCTCTAGACCTATTAATACTTGTAATTTTTGACTTTATTTCTTCTGGTATTTTAAGATTATTTATTCCTATTTGATCAAAATTGACAAGTAAAGATCTCAATTGATCTTTATCTTTTACTTTAGTTTTTTCTAAAATTATATCCATAAGATCTGTATGACCTATTAATAATGTAGGCTTTAATAATTTATCTAATTTCAATTTTTCAAAGGCTTCAAGTAGAAGTGATAATAATTCAATTTCAGCTGTAGATGATTTGATTCCAAATAACTCAACACCACTCTCGAAGTTTTCTTCTATAAAAGTTGATGATGAATCATTATCATATTTACGTTTAAAAACTGTACCTTTCGACCATAATCTTAGAGGTCTTGGGTTGTTTACAAGTCTTGTTGAGGCTGCCCTTGATATTGAAGCAGTCATTTCTGGTCTTAATCCTAATTGCTCATCAGCAACAATCTTAATTATATCCTTATTTGAAATTGCATCTCCGGCTTTTAAAGTTTTTAGATTTTCAATATTTGGAGGCGAAACCTGCTTGTATCCCCATAATTTGTATTCCATTGACAATTTCTCTGCAATCAATTGGTTGCTTTCCACTTGATGCGGATTTAGGTCTCTTGCTCCTGCTGCTGGTTGCAAAACATAAACTTAATAATTGTAATTACTTTAAGTCTTGATGTGCAATCTTCTTATTCTGCATAATATTTTTTTTCCATAGGCTTGACTTTTTTCAATTCAATTAATAATTCATCTTCGATCCCAGGAGTGCAGGCGAGAATTCTTCCTGATGAAAGCTCAAATTCCCCTGTAGGATAATTACTTACAATTCCACCAGCAATTTCTACTAAAGGAACTCCAGCAGCCATATCCCATTGAGACAAACCTCTTTCCCAATATCCATCTAACCGACCTTTAGCTACAAATGCTAGATCAACAGCAGCAGCTCCTGCTCTTCGGACTCCTCTTGTTTTATGCGTTAACCAACAAAACTCTGAGTAATTATTATCTTGTACTTTGTGTCTGTCATAAGCAAAACCAGTAACTAATAATGAATTAACTAATTGTTTGGTGTTTGATATTTTTATAGGGATTTTATTACAAAAAGCACCTAATCCTGGAGCTGCAGAAAAGACTTCTTTAAAAAAAGGTACTGATATTGAACCTAACATTGGTTGATCGTTCCAACATAAGCCAACAGATGTAGCAAAGAAAGGGAAACCATGTGCATAATTTGTTGTACCATCAAGTGGATCTATATACCAATTAAGTCCTTCTTTAATAATTTTTTTATTACTTTCTTCTGCTACTATATTTATCTTAGAATTTTTTTTCTTTAAGTAATCAACAATTTTATTCTCTGATTCAATATCTACATTTGTGACCAAATCTCCTACTGTACTTTTATTCTTAATATTCGAAATATCACCATAATTATTCATCAATACTTCTCCACCAATTTTAGCGGCTTCTAAAGACATAGAATAAAGTTCCTTGATTTCTTCATTTTTCAAACCGGAATCTTTAGCTGCCTTTAAGCAAATTGAATTCTTCATTTTTTCTATATTCTAAAAATACATATTAATTATATTATTATTTAATAAAAAAAGAGATATTTCCTATTAATTAATTTATGATTATTATATTCGTAATTGGTTTATATATAATTAAGTAATTTTTTTGATATTCTAGTATTTGAAATATAATAAGAAAGAATATGTATATCCTGAATTCTTAAAAATGTCAATAACTATCATTTTTATCTATACTCAATTATAATTATTAAATTAGCTTTTAGGGATTTTACCTAATAAGGCTTTTGGAGAGATGGCCGAGCGGTTTAAGGCGCAGCACTGGAAATGCTGTATAGAGGCAACTCTATCGAGGGTTCGAATCCCTCTCTCTCCGTTCTGATTAACTAAATAGTAATAATTAGTTTCTTAATATAATTTCGGAGATTATTACTTAACCAAATTTTCCAGAAATATAATCCTGTGTAGCTTTTTGAGTAGGTGAATTGAATATCTTTTCAGTATTGTCAAACTCAACTAAATATCCAACCTTTCCTCCTGCTGCTGCTTCCTGCTCTTCAGCATTATAAAAGGCTGTCATGTCACTAACTCTTAATGCTTGTTGCATATTATGAGTGACAATAATAATTGTGAAATTATCTTTTAAATCGTGAATAGTTTCTTCGATTTTTAATGTAGATATCGGGTCTAGTGCTGAGCACGGCTCATCCATTAAAATTACATCAGGTTCAATAGCAATTGTCCTGGCAATACATAACCTTTGTTGCTGTCCTCCGGATAAAGAGTAACCACTTTGATGCAACTTATCCTTGCATTCATCCCATACGGCAGCTTTTTTTAGTGACTTTTCAACAAGATCATCCATATTTCCTTTGTATCCATTTATTCGCGCTCCAAAGGCTATATTTTCGTATATAGATTTCGGAAAAGGATTTGGTTGCTGGAATACCATTCCTATTCTTCTTCTTACTTCAACAGGGTCTATATTTAAACCATACAAATCAATACCTTCAAATAAAATTTTTCCTTTAAGATTACAACCTTCTATTAAATCATTCATACGATTTAGTGACCTTAATACTGTGGATTTCCCACAACCTGATGGACCTATTAATGAAGTTACTTTTCCTTTTGGAATATCGCAATATATGTTCCTTACAGCATCAAAATTACCATAACTTATAGTTACATTTTGAATTGATATCGATATATCTTTCTTACTTTGACTCTTTATTTTTCGATTCATTTTATATTCGTTAATCAGATTTAGTGTAGGTCAATCTTTGGAAGAAGCAATTAATCCAAATGATTTTGATATCAGGTTTACTGATAATAATAAGATCACTAATACAAATGAAGCGGCCCATGCTAGATCATTTTGAGCGGCGTAAGGTTCTAATGCAAAATTATAAATAAGTACAGAAAGTGAACTCATTTCATATAATAGATCGCCGATACCTGTTATATGATAATAAGAAAAAAGCGCTGTAAAAATTAAAGGTGCAGTTTCTCCAGCTGCTCTAGCAAGACCTAATACTATTCCAGTGGCTATTGGTCTAATTGCATTTGGTAATGTTATTCTTATTATAGTTGTAAACATTGATGCACCAACACTTAAGGCACCTTTGCGCAAATCATCTGGTACTAGCTTTAGTCCTTCATCAGTTGTTTTAATAACTGATGGCAACATAAGAATAGATAACGCCATTCCTCCCGCAATTCCACTAAACATACTTCCCCATAAAATTTTTGTAACTACGATAATTGCATAAATAAATAAACCAGCGATTATTGATGGGATTCCTGCAAGTACATTGGTTCCAAATCTTATAAATTTTGCAAAATTACCTCCTTTTGAATATTCCGCTAAATAAATACCACCTCCCACCCCAACGGGAATTGATATTATCGATGCAATTGAAGAGATTATTAATGTACCTATAATTGCGTTTCCTATCCCTCCTGCAGAATTCAAATCGTCGCCAGGAGGGTTTGGTACTTGTATTAATATATTCCAGTTAATAGTAGAACCTCCTTTTATTATTACATATGAAATTACAAAAATTAATGGTAAAATAGCTATTATTGCAAAGAACATAGAGATTAAATTGTAAATCTTTTCACTTATATTTCTTTTAGATAAATTTTTATAATTAAGCTTGTATTTCATTTTTATTTTAGTTTATGAGTGATTAATATTTGAGACTTAACTGCCTTACTAACCATTGTGCAAATATATTAATTAATAACGTAAGTATCATAAGAACAAATGCGGCATACATTAAAGAAGAGACTTGACTTCCATCGGCCTCTCCAAATTGATTGGCTAACATTGCCGCAATTGTATATCCGGGAGCCATTATTGACCAACTGAAATTATTTGAATTACCAATAATCATTGTTACAGCCATTGTTTCTCCCATGGCTCTCCCTAGTGCTAATAAAACACCTCCAGTTATTCCTGAAATTGCTGCTGGAAGAATGACATTGAATATCGCAGACCATCTTGTTGCTCCTACTCCATAAGCAGCTTCTCTTAATTTTGTGGGAACTTGATTTAATGAATCTCTAGATATTGCTGTAATTATTGGCAAGATCATAATAACTAAAATCAAAATAGCTGGAGCAACTCCTGGTCCCAAAGGTTCTGTGCTTAGGAAAGGTATCCAACCAAATTTTTCGTAAAGGTAAAATAGGAATGGTCTAATAAAAGGCTCTAATACAAAAACTGCCCAAAGACCTAAAACAACTGAAGGTATAGCTGCAAGTAATTCGACCATAATCCCAATAATTTCTCTTATACGTTTAGGGATGAAGTTCTCCGTAATAAAAATTGCTGTACCTACACCTAATGGAATTGCAATTAAAAGAGATGCTAATGATGTAAGTAAAGTTCCATAAATTGCAGTAAAGGCACCATATTGATCAGTTACTGGATTCCATTCCGATTTAATAAGGAAATTCAGGCCATACCTGCCCATTGATTCTGTGGATTCTTTGAAAACCACTAGAAATATAGAGATTAAGACAACTCCGACCATTGCTGCCATGGCAATGGTTAGCTTTTTAAAAGAAATATCAACAAGCCTTTCCGATGAAGACCTTTTTCTCAGAAGAAAAACCTCGTTAGTTTTAGAGGTCACTTTTTAAAAGGTAGATAACGTAAATTTATTAGAAAAGGGAATATTTTTTTTTTAAAATGAGTTAATCAACATTCATACGGTCTGCATCACTTCCAAAAAAGTTATTTAATAGTTTTAATAAAACATAGGTCGATTTTCGATAATTAACGCCATGGGTAGAATCGTCGGAATTGATCTTGGGACTACTAATTCCGTTGTGGCGGTTTTAGAAGCTGGAAGACCAGTTGTAATCTCAAATGTTGAAGGCACAAGAACAACCCCTTCAGTTGTTGGTTATACAAAAGATGCTGAATTGCTTGTAGGCCAACAAGCAAGGAGGCAGTTAGTTCTTAATCCTAGAAATACTTTTTCTAATCTTAAAAGATATGTTGGGAGATCATGGGATGAATTAGAGGAGACAAGTTTATCTGTGCCGTATACCATTCGTTCTAATGATGAGGGCAATGTACGTGTTACATGTCCCGTCAACGAAAGAGAATATGCTCCTGAGGAACTTGTAGGAAGTATTATTCGAAAATTAATAGATGATGCTGAGACTTACTTAGGAGAATCTGTTGAATCAGCAGTAATAACTGTTCCTGCATATTTTAATGATGCACAAAGGCAAGCAACAAGAAATGCAGCTGTTCTGGCAGGAATAAAGGTTGAAAGAATATTAAATGAACCAACCTCAGCTGCATTGGCTTATGGTTTTGATAAAAGCTCATCTCAAAGAGTCTTGGTTTTCGATCTAGGAGGAGGAACTTTTGATGTTTCTTTGATGATGATATCTAATGGTGTTTTTGATGTTAAGGCGACCTCTGGGGATACCCAATTAGGAGGAAATGATTTTGATCAGAGAATAGTAGACTGGATAGCTTCTGATTTTAAAAAAAAGAATAATCTTGATTTAAGAAGGGATAGACAAGCCTTACAAAGGCTTACCGAAGCTGCAGAAAAAGCAAAACAAGAACTCTCTGGAGTACAAAGTACTCCTATATCCTTGCCATTCATCGCAACCAGTGAACAGGGGCCACTTCATATTGAAATGACTTTAAACCGTAAGACATTTCAGGATTTATCAATAGACTTATTAGAAAAATTGATGGATCCAGTTGAATTAGTTATTAGAGATTCTGGATGGGTAGCTGAAGATATTGACGAAGTTGTATTAGTAGGTGGAAGCACTCGTATGCCAATGGTTCAGCAACTTGTAAAAACATTAATACCTAACCCTCCATGTCAATCTGTAAATCCTGATGAAGTTGTAGCTATTGGTGCTGCAGTGCAAGCCGGAATTATTTCGGGAGAACTAAGGGATCTTTTACTAAATGATGTGACTCCGTTATCTCTTGGCTTAGAAACAGTTGGAGGACTTATGAAGGTTTTAATACCTAGGAATACTCCAATACCAGTTAGAGAATCAGATATTTTCAGTACTTCAGAAGCTAATCAATCTTCTGTAGAAGTTCATGTTTGGCAAGGTGAACGTCAATTGGCCGTTGATAATAAATCTTTAGGTAGATTTAAATTATCTGGAATACCTCCTGCCCCTAGAGGAGTTCCCCAAGTTCAGGTTGCATTTGATATTGATTCCAATGGACTTTTAGAAGTTAGTGCTACTGATAGAACAACAGGAAGAAAACAAGCTGTAAGTATTTCAGGTGGATCGAATTTGAACCAAGAAGAAGTAAATAGACTGATTGAAGAAGCTAAGTCTAAGGCTTCTGATGATAGACGTAAAAGAGTTTCTATTGACCGCCAAAATAGTGCATTAACCTTAGTTGCTCAAGCTGAAAGAAGACTAAGAGACGCGGCTTTGGAATTGGGGCCATATGGTGCAGAACGACAACAAAAAGCAGTGGAAATATGTATGAGGGATGTTCAGGAACTTCTTGATACAGATCAATATAATGAACTTGAAATGGCTTTAGCTGCTTTGCAGGAGGCATTATTTGGATTAAATCGTAGATTATCGGCTGAGCGAAATATTGAGTCAAATCCATTGCAAGGTATCAAAAATACATTTGGTTCATTAAAGGATGAATTATTTTCAGATGATTATTGGGACGATGATCCTTGGGACTATCAAAACAGAAATGTAAATAGAAGTAATTATCCAAACAGGGACATAGATAATTATCCGGATAGAGATATAGATAATCCTAGAAATAGGGATTTAGATAATTGGAATAATGACTTCTACCGTTAAACCAGATTATTGGTCATTGTTAGGCCTTCCTCCTGGCAGTGATTTAAAACAACTGAAAAGTGCATTTAGGAAAGAGGCAAGAAAATGGCATCCAGATTTAAATAAAAATGATTCGAATGCTGAAGAACGTTTTAAATTAATTAATGAAGCCTATGCGGTTTTAAGTGATCCTAAAAAAAGATTAAATTGGGAAGAAAATAAGGAATTTAACATTTCACAGGAAGATCCCTTTAAAGAAGGTTTCCCTACATATAATGAATATATCTCTATAGTTCTTGGCTTGAATGTTAATGATGAATTAAATGAAGAAATTGAAGAAGAATTTGGTGACAATAATATTCATAAACAAGAAGATGTAATTAACGATGATGATAATTATTATTCTAAGTATGAAAAACATGTACCAACTAAATCTAAGCCATCACCACCGCCTGTAAAAGTATCAGATGATTTAGAGACAATTGTTGAACTTGACGAAGAGGAAGCTTTAAATGGCACTTATGTAGAAATTGAATTAGAAGATGGAACAATTGTAGAAATAGCAACCCCACCATTCGCTGGAGATGGATGGAGGTTAAGACTTCAGGGTTTGGGAAATTTAAATACAGATCATTTTATTCAATTAAGGGTTGTAACTGAAGATGGATTAAGAATTGATGGACTAAGAGTTTTATACAAGCTCGAATTACTACCTCATGAAGCATTGCTTGGATGTGCTGTTAATGTTCCAACATTGAATGGCATAGTTACATTACAAGTTCCACCTAGATCTTCTACTGGAAGGTTATTAAGATTAAGAGGTCAAGGTCTAAAGTATAATGATATCGTTGGAGATCAATATGTCGAGATAGTAATTGTAATCCCTAATCAAATTAGTGAATCAGAATATGCTTTATATAGAAGACTTGAAGAATTATCTAATAATGATGAATAAATATAATAATAACTTATAATATAAAAAATCACTAAACTAATTCATGCTTGTCTACGTATTATTATATCAAGTTGGCAATGAAGGCGAAGGAATACATTCCTTAGAAATTAAAAATAAAACTGTAGTATTAATGTTTGAAGAAAAAGATGATGCAGAAAGATATTGTGGCTTGTTAGTTGCACAAGACTTTCCAAGCCCTTCTGTTGAATCTGTTGAAAGAGTAGAAATAGAAACTTTTTGTTCTCAATCAGGTTATGAAGCTAAATTTGTGATGAAAGGTTTTATTCCAAAAACTCAGGAAGATAGATTATTAATATCCCCACCACAATCGAATCTTAATGTAGATCATTGGAATGAATTAAACAAGGAAGCTTCTTCTAACAATTTAAATGATATCAATGCATTAGAAAATTTAGATAATATTAAAAAGAGCCTCGAAGATCTATTATAAATATAAAAAATAGATATTATTAAAACAAGCTGAATCAATATAAATAAATAATTTTTGCAATTATTAATTATTTCACTATAATTAAAATAATTAATAATTAAATACAGAAAAATGACTACAGCAATTATGGAAACTGACTGTGGAAAAATTGAATTAGAATTATTTGAAAAAGAAGCCCCTAATACGGTAGCTAATTTTACAAAACTAGTAAACGAAGGTTTTTACGACGGCTTATCATTCCACCGTGTTATTGATGGCTTTATGGCTCAAGGAGGCTGTCCTAATAGTAGGCCTGGCTCAAATGGTATACCAGGGACAGGAGGTCCAGGTTATTCAATAAACTGTGAGATAAATAACAACAAACATCTAAGTGGCTCTCTATCCATGGCTCATGCTGGCAAAGATACAGGAGGAAGTCAGTTCTTTATCGTTCACTCACCCCAACCACATTTAGACGGAGTTCATACTGTATTTGGCAAAACAAATGATATGGATGTTGTATTAAAGTTAAAAAATGGTTCTTCTATTAATTCAATAAAGATCACAGAATAGTAGATATTGAATTACCTAAGACCATATGATAATAAGAGGATCTGAATCTTTATTTATTAGTTTTACATTTATTAAATTGAAATCATTTATATCATTTCGAGATAATTCATTATCAATATTATATTGTGATGGATGTAGTATTTTATCTTTATTTTTTGTTGAAATAAGACCAATTTTATTTGTACCATCCCATGTATTTATGTCTTTGATAAACTTTTCAATTGAATCATTATTTATTATTTTTGTATTATTATCTGTACGTGAGAGTTTTGATTTTAATTTCCATACAAATTTTGGGTTACCTAAAGATGCAATTAACCTAAGTGAATTTTCAACCTTAAGTTCTATTAGTAATTTAGCAGCTAAACTTTCTGCCTTAGACATTAAATTTGCATCATTATCTTCGTTTTTACCATCCCAAAATATAATAATAGATTCTTCTATTCCTTTTATATAATCTTCTCCAATCATATGACCTAATTTTTCTCTTTTAACTTTTAAATATGCGGCATTATGGTCACCTGGGCAGATAACTAGAGGCACTCTACTTTCTACTTTTAGACCATAACCACCTAATCCTGCTATCTTCCTAGGATTATTTGTTAGTAATCTAAGTCTATGTATTCCTAAATCAGTAAGGATTTGAGCACCTACTCCATAGTTTCTTAAATCAGCTGGAAAGCCTAATTTTTCATTGGCTTCTACAGTATCTAGTCCAGTATCTTGGAGACTATATGCCTTTAATTTATTTATAAGACCTATGCCTCTACCCTCCTGTCTTAAATAAACAATTACTCCTTCTCCCTCCTCAGAAATTCGAGCTAATGCTGCTTCTAGTTGGGGTCTGCAATCACATCTTAAAGAACCGAATGCATCTCCAGTAAGACATTCAGAATGCATCCTTACTAATACTGGTTCATTTAGTTCTTCAAGTTTTCCTTTTATAATTGCTATATGTTCAGATCCATCAAGAATATTTTTATAGCCTATAGCCTCGAAATTTCCAAATAAACTTGGTAAATTTGCTATTGCTTTTCTATACACAAACCTTTCATTTTCTAGTCTATATCTTATTAAATCAGCAATGCTTATAAGTTTTAATCCCCATTTATCTGCATAATCTTTTAATTCGGGCAATCTTGCCATTGAACCATCTTGATTTTGTATTTCACAAATGACACCTGATGGATTAAGACCGGCTAATAATGACAAATCTACTGCTGCTTCTGTATGGCCAGCTCTTTTTAATACGCCTCCTTGCTTAGCTCTTAATGGAAAAACATGTCCTGGTCTTCTTAGTTCTTGGGGTTTTGTACCATTTTTGATTGCAACTTGAATTGTGTTGGCTCGATCTTCGGCTGATATTCCAGTAGTAACTCCGACTTCAGGACCTGCGTCAATACTTACGGTAAAAGCAGTCTGATTTGAATCTGTATTCCTATCTACCATCAATGGTAAATCTAATTGATCCAATCGTTTACCTTGCATTGCTAGACATATAAGACCTCTGCCTTCTGTTGCCATGAAATTAATTTGTTGAGGAGTTGCAAACTGAGCAGCACAAATTAGATCACCTTCATTTTCTCTTTTTTCGTCATCAACAACTATTACACATTCTCCATTTCTAATAGCCGCAAGAGCATCAGCTATAGCGTCGAATTGAATATCAATGGTTGTTTCGTCAGGGTTCAAATTGCTCCTCAGGCTACAAATGAATTAAGTTGTTTAACTATCTATTGTCAAGTTAAGATCATCTCCAAGCTAACAGGTCGAACTAAATCAACTTAACTCATAGTGGTATGACTAATTTTAATTTGGAAAATAACAGGATCGCAATTTTAGGAGCTTCAGGCTATGGAGGTATTCAACTAGTTCGTTTATTGAAAGATCACCCACATTTTAAAATTACATATTTGGGAGGAGAGCGATCTTCAGGAAAAAAATGGAATGAATTATTTCCATTTTTGCAACTTGATCATGATCCAATAATTCAATACCCAGATATTAATTTGATTCATCAGAAAGCTGATTATGTGTTTTTATCTTTACCAAATGGCATCTCTTCACAGATAACACCTAAATTATTAGATAAAAATATAAAAGTTATTGATTTATCTGCAGATTATCGTTATCGTAATATAGAAGAATGGAAGAATATCTATATAAATGAATCTAAGTTATACAAAAGAAATGATAAGGATCTCTGTAAAGAGGCTATATACGGAATACCAGAATTAAATTTAGATAATATTTCAAAGGCTAGGCTTGTTTCAAGCCCTGGATGCTTTCCTACAGCTTCATTATTAGGACTTATTCCATTTCTTAAGCAGGGTCTTATTGAAAGTGATGGTTTGATTATTGATGCAAAATCAGGAACTTCTGGAGGAGGACGTTCACCAAAAGAGAATTTACTTTTGGCAGAATGCTCTGAAGCGATATCTCCATATGGAGTGATCGGTCATAGGCATACATCGGAAATTGAACAAATTGCTACTGAGATAGCTGGACATCAAATAGCTATTCAATTTACTCCACATTTAGTACCTATGGTCAGAGGTATATTAGCTACAATATATTCACGTTTAAGAGACCCAGGATTAACTGCTGAAGATTGTCGTACATTATTAGATTCATTTTATAGAGAAGAATCTTTTATAGAAGTTTTACCAGTTGGTGTATATCCTTCTACTAAATGGGTTAGACATACAAATAAAGCATTATTATCGGTACAAGTTGATAAAAGAACTGGAAGATTAGTATTAATGTGTGTTATAGATAATTTACTAAAAGGTCAGGCTGGTCAGGCAATTCAAAACTTAAATATAATGGCTGGTCTTGAACAAACTAATGGCTTACCACTGCAATGTTTTTATCCTTAATTATTCCGCCATTTATTAGCGGCAATTTTTACACCCATAGGAAGTATTAGATGTTCTAATTTATGTATTTTCTTAGTAATTGTTTCTAAGGTGTCATTGTTTAATATATTAAGAGCAGCTTGTATATAAATCTGTCCTGAATCAATATTTTCAATAACATCATGAACAGTACATCCCGTTATTTTAATTCCTGACTCATATGCCTTTCTAATTGAGTCAGTTCCTTTAAAACTTGGTAATAAAGATGGATGGATATTAATAATTTTTCCTCTATATTCATTTATTAGGATTGAAGTAACTATTCTCATCCAGCCTGCCATTACTATACCTTCTACGTTTTCCTTCTTTAATAACTTTAAGATTTCAAGGTCATAATCCTCTCTATTGATAAATTTTCTATGGTCAATATGTATACATTTAATACCTAGCTTTATTGCCTTTTCTTTGGCTCCACAGTCCTCATTATTTACAACTAATAAAGAAATATTTGCTTTTAAAAATCCATTCTCAGCTGATTTAACTAAAGCTTCAAAGTTTGAACCGTTACCTGATGCTAAAACTGCTAGATTTAAAGGGAGCGAAAAACTACATTCTGTAGTAAGACAAGGACTTATTATATAATTTGAATTAAAATCAGCTTCGTCCATAAATAATATATTATTATTTTCTTTATCGTAGTATTTCATCTTTATTAATTAGAGATTAATATAACTATATTCATTTAAATTAGAATATAATAAGGAATTTAATATTTTCATTTATGTTATATGTCTTTTATCAGATGTTTTGTTAATTACTAAACAAAAGACTTTTCTATTTTATCAGAAAGCTCTAAGGTTATAAAAAATAAGTTGTGATTTCTGCATTTGCTATTGCCTGCTGAATTACCCATGAGACTTGTTTTAATTACTATGATCTAGTTAAGAATGCCATTATCAGAGTTCAGCAGTAGTGATAGCAAGTCACAATGGGACAGATTTTGTGATTTGCTTTGGTATAACGAAAATCTTGGAATTTGGCTTGATATAAGTCGGATGAATATAAATACTAATGATTTGCAAAAATTAAATCCTTCCATTGAAAAGGCATTGGTGTCTATGCAAGAGCTTGAAAGAGGATCAATAGCAAATAAGGATGAAGGAAGGCAAGTCGGTCATTATTGGCTAAGAAATCCAACATTAGCTCCAAATGAGACTGTGATGAAAGATATATCAAATCAAATTTTAGATATAGAGAATTTTGGAAGAGAAGTTTTAGATTCTAAAATCAAAAACAATAATGATAATAAATTTACTGATGTCTTATGGATTGGTATAGGAGGAAGTGGATTAGGTCCTCTTTTAATAGTGGAATCATTACAAGATCATGCCAAAGGTTTGGATTTTCATTTTTTAGATAATATTGATACTGATGGAATAAGCAAGAAATTAAAATCAATTGGAAATAGAATATTAACAACATTAATTGTCGTTGTAAGTAAATCAGGAGGAACTCCAGAACCTCAAATTTGTATGGAACTTACAAGATCATATTTATGTAAGTTTAATGGTGACTGGTCTTCTCAATCTATAGCTATAACAATGAAAGATAGTAAATTAGATAAATTAGCTATCAAAGAGAAATGGTTAAGAAGATTTGATATGCCTGACTGGGTTGGCGGTCGCACAAGTATAACTGCTGCTGTTGGTAATTTACCTATAGCTCTTATTGGTTCTGATATCAATGATTTTCTTGATGGCGCATCAAAAATGGATGTTCTAACAAGAGATAAAAATATAAACAATAATCCAGCTGCTTTATTAGCAATTGCATGGTTAATTGCAGGAAAAGGAAAAGGCCTTAGGGATATGGTAATTCTTCCGTATAAAGATAGTTTGCAGGTTTTTAGTAGATATCTTCAGCAGCTTATTATGGAATCTTTAGGTAAAAAAGAAGATAGATTAGGAAATATTGTAAATCAAGGTATCTCTGTATACGGAAATAAAGGTTCTACTGATCAACATGCTTACGTTCAGCAACTTAGAGATGGAATCGATAACTTTTTTGTGACATTTATAGAAGTTCTTAAAAATAAAAATGATTTAGATGAGCAGAAACCAGGAGATTATTTGTCTGGATTTCTACAAGGGACAAGAAATGCTTTAACTCAAGGAGATAGACAAAATCTTACGATAACTATAAAGGAATTTAATGAATCATCTTTAGGAGCTTTAATAGCCTTATTTGAAAGAGCCGTAGGTATTTATGGAGAGTTAGTTAACATAAATGCATATCATCAACCTGGAGTTGAAGCAGGTAAAAAAGCTGCTTCAGAAATTATAGATCTACAGACAAAGATTCAAGCACTCCTTTCAGATGGCAAAACAAGAACAATCACTGAAATAAATAAATCTATTAATAATTCAAATAAGGAATCAATATTTTGGATATTAAGACATATGTCATTAACTAATAATTTATATATAAGTAATGGTGAATGGAATTCTCCCGATTCATTATCATTTAAGTATAGCCCTGATACTATATAACAATATTAATTAGCTTACCCTTTACAAGTATTATTCTTTTAGGCTTATCTTTTTTGCACCATTTCTTTGCAATATCTGTATTAAGGCATAATTCCTCGATCTCTTTAGAGTTCAATTTATTATCAACATTAACCCTTCCCCTTACTTTTCCATTTATTTGAATAACTAGCTCATAAGTCTGTTTTACTAGTATAGAAGGATCATATATTGGCCATGAAAGTTCATGTATGCTTGTATTATTACCTAGTTTATTCCATAACTCTTCTGAAAGATGAGGAGCAAAAGGACTAAGTAACTTAATAAGATTAATAAATGCAGAGTATAATAGATCAATATTATTCTTATATTTATTATCACTTATTTTGTTTGTTAGTATCATTAACTCTGAGATTGCAGTATTAAATTTATTTCTTTCTAAATCTTCAGTCATATTTTTAATTGCCTTATTAACTGCTATCCAGAGATTCATTTCATTTTCGCTTAAATCTTTTATATTAATAATTTGTTTAATATTCTTAAATCTAGAGGATTCATTTTGTAGATCGTTTATAAATTCATTTGTAATCTTGTAGATTCTTTGAATAAATCTATATTGACCTTCTACATCTGAATCTTCCCATTCTAAATCTTTTTCTGGAGGAGCTTTGAATAAAATAAACATTCGGGCTGTATCTGCACCATACTTTTCGATAACAATTGATGGGTCAATACCATTATATTTAGATTTAGACATTTTCTCATAAAAAATATCTAGTTTATCATTTGATAATGGATCTCTTGGATCTTCTGAATTTTTAATTTCATTATTTGGAATATATTTATTTGTTATTGGATTCTTATAAGTTAAGCCTTGTACCATACCTTGAGTTAATAGATTTTTAAATGGCTCATTAATATCCAAGAGATTTCTCGTTTTTAATGCTTTAGTAATAAATCGTGAATATAATAGATGTAGAATAGCATGTTCAATCCCTCCAACATATTGATTAACTGGTAACCATTTATTTACTATATTTTTATCAAAGGGTTTATTATAATTATGTGCGTCTACATATCTTAAATAATACCATGAAGAGCAAATAAAAGTATCAATAGTATCTGTTTCTCTTTGTGCTAACTTTTTACAAACCGGACATTCTACATTTATCCATTCACTTGTTTCCAATAAAGGAGATTTACCTTTACCAGTTAGTTTAATCCCAACAGGTAACTGAACAGGAAGATCTTTTTCTGGTACAGCAATTTGTCCACAGTATTTACAATTAATTATTGGTATTGGGCAACCCCAATATCGTTGTCTAGAAATAAGCCAATCTCTAAGTTTATATTTAGTTATTTCTTTGGCCCAATTCTCATTTACACCTTTTTTTGTGATTTTTTCTCTGGCAGTAATACTTTTTAGTCCATCAAATTCTTTACTATTAAATAAAATTCCGTCTTTAGTAAAAGGTATACTTTTATTTATATTATTTAATCCATCTTTAATTACGTACTTAATAGGTAAATTATATTGTTTTGCAAATTTAAAATCTCGTTCATCATGAGCAGGCACACCCATAACTGCACCTGTTCCATATTCAGCCAATACATAATCTGCTGTCCATATTTCGACTTTTTCTCCATTTAGTGGATTAATAGCATAATCTCCTAGATTTAGACCTTTTTTAATTCTATTATCTGAATTTCTTTCTTTATCATTCAGTTTATTAAATTCCAAGAGGAAATCATCTAATTTTCCTTTTAATGGTTTAAGAACAATCTCAGAAGTTAGAGGATGATTTGGTGCAATAACAACATAAGTAACCCCTAATAAAGTATCTACTCTTGTTGTAAATATATCTATATATTTACTTTTGTTTGATAACAGTTTAAATCTAATTTTTGTACCCTTAGATTTTCCGATCCAATTAGCCTGCATCGTTTTTACTTTTCCTGGCCATCCTTTTAAATTATCTAGATCATTATTTAATTCTTCTGCATAGTTTGTTATAGCAAGAAACCATTGATTCAATTTTCTTTTCTCTACAACTGCACCAGATCTCCATGATCTTCCTTCTGAATCAACTTGTTCATTTGCTAAGACGGTCTGATCTATAGGATCCCAGTTTACGGTTGCTTTTTTTTGATAAGCTAATCCTTCTTTGAATAATTCAATAAAAAGGTATTGAGTCCATTTGTAGTATTCCTTACTTGATGTAGTAATTTCTCGATCCCAATCAACTGAAAGACCAAGCCTATTAAGTTGATCTCTCATTTGTGCAATATTCTTTTTAGTCCATGTATCTGGATCTATAGACCTTTCAATGGCAGCATTTTCTGCAGGCAATCCAAATGAATCCCATCCCATTGGATGTAATACAGATGCACCAAGCATCCTTTGGAACCTAGCAATAACATCTGTGATTACATAATTCCTAACATGTCCCATATGTAATGTCCCAGAAGGATATGGGAACATTGACAAGGCATAGAATGTTCGTTGGTTTTTTATAGGCTCGACTGTTTTATATAGACCATCTTTACGCCATTGTTCTTGCCAATAGGACTCGATTCTATGGTGGTTATAACGAATAGATGAATCCTCTGATGCTGATTTTTGAGTGATAATGTCCTTCACAAAAACTTAGCCAATAAATAGATCGTGACATATTTTGATACCTAAAGTGAAATAAGGTTCATATATGAATATCTGGACTTAATGGACCTTTTAAAATTAGTATTAAATATAATATAATATGTAATAAAAAAAATGAACAAAATAAATTTTTCTAAATATGAAGGTCTAGGAAATGATTTTATAATAATAGATTGTCGTATAAATGAATATCCATATAAATTTATACGAAAAGAAAAGAATATAGCTGCTAAATTATGTGACCGAAACTTTGGTATAGGTGCTGATGGAATAATATTCATATTAGATTCAAGTATTGACTTAGATATAAGAATGGTAATTATAAATTCTGATGGTAATGAAGCTGAGATGTGTGGAAATGGCGTTAGATGTTTAGCTAAATATCTTTTAGATAGAGAATTTAAATCTAATACAATTAATATTGAAACCAAGGCAGGATTAGTAATTGCTACTTATGAAGAAGGAGATGAAATTAAGGTTAATATGGGAGAGCCTGAATTCACTTCATCTAAGATACCAACAACAATAGATATATTTAGTAATGAGGTCCCTTGTGAAAGCATAATGATTAATGGTAATGATTTAAAGATTTATGCTTCAAGTATGGGCAACCCTCATGCTGTTATTTTCGTTAATAATCTTGATGAAATACCAATTAGTGATTGGGGACCATTGATAGAAAAACATCATTTTTTTCCTTCTAGGACTAATGTTCATTTCGTAAAAATAAACAATAGAAACTCAATTGATGTACTTGTTTGGGAAAGAGGTTGCGGAGTAACACTTGCCTGCGGCACAGGAGCATGTGCATGTGTAGCAATTTCATTTAAATTAGGTTTAACGGAAAATATTGTTGATGTTAATCTCAAAGGAGGTCTATTAAACATAGATTGGAATCAAAATAATAAGCAGATTTATATGAAAGGACCTGCAAATATAGTCTATGAAGGTGTTTTAAATAATAGAATATTTATCTAAATGGATAATAATAAAATAAATAATATATATCTTGATGCTTGTGCTACTACTCCTGTACTTGAAGAGGTAAATACAGAGATTAATTTATTAAATGCCAAATATTGGGGAAATCCATCATCTAATCATTTTCACGGTATAAAATCTGCAGAAATACTAGAGGCATCTCGATTTAATATTGCTAAGAAACTACATGCTAAATTTAATGAAGTAATATTTACTTCTGGAGCAACTGAGTCTGTTCACTTAGCAATAAAAGGAATATCAGAATCATTAAGCCCAGGAAGAATAGTTATTAGTAATGTTGAACATCCAGCTGTTTTATATGCAGCTAATAGCTTATTAAAAAGAGGGTGGATTATTGAATATTGGCCTGTAGACGAGCGTGGAAATATAAAAATTGAGTTAATAGATAAAATGCTTTCAAAACCTACAAAATTGGTATCAATTATCTGGGGCCAAAATGAGATAGGGACTATACAACCTATAAAAGAAATATCTGATCAATGTAAATCCCGCAATATTATTTTTCATACAGATGCAACTCAAATACTACCTCACTCTCTTATTAATTTTTCAGAGCTTAATGTTGATATGTTGACTGCATCAGCACATAAATTTCAAGGACCAAAAGGTATTGGAATCCTTTTGGTAAAGGAGCAAATATTTGAATTAATACAAGCGATTACTAAAGGAGGAAATCAAGAATTTTCTAAAAGATCTGGAACAGAACCAGTTCCTTTAATAGGAGGAATGAGTAAAGCTTTTGATTTTATACCTAATAATTTAAAATCTATTAATGATATAACTAGTTTTAAAAATTCAAAAATATTGAATTTAACTTCTAACTTATTACAAATGTTAAAAGTTATACCTGGAGTTATTATAACAGGTAATGAATTTAACATTAACAGATTACCCAACCATATTTCATTGTTAATATCAGATAAACATGGTGTTCCTGTAAATTCTAGATTATTAATTAGAATGTTATCTAAAAGAGGAATTTCTGTAAGTAGTGGCAGCGCTTGTTCTTCTTCTATTCAACATGACAATATAACCCTTAAAAACATGGGATTTGAAGACATATGGTTACAATCTAGTATCAGAATAAGTTTGGGTAACTGGCTTGAAAATGATGAAATAGAATATGTTGCGAATATATTCAGTGACGTTATAGAATCTATAAATAAAAATATACATTAGTTTCATGAGTAAGAATCTTCCATATGATTTATTAGAAGCAGAGAATGTTTTGTATAAATCAGTTATAGAAGCATTAGATTCAACAAATTATAAGCTCTTATCTGTAAATTTAATTATTGAAAATCTTAGAATAAACCCTATTTGTTATAGGTTATTAGATAAATTATTAAATACAAGAGATAATTGTTTTTGTATTTGGGCAGATGAAGGTGCTCCATCACTTGCAAAAAGAGATATGCCAAAAAATAAAAATAAATTCTATTCTTTTAATCAATTCGAGAAATCAAAAATATCTAATGATTTAGCTGATATTATTCTTGCAGTTTCACCACAGCCATATGATTTCGACCAATTTAAGAATATATGTATAAACTATCCATGTAGAGTGATAATGATAAACGGAAGATTAGAAGATACTGCTGTTGGAATAGGAACTGTTGGCAGAGAAAGACGTAAAGAATTCATCGATAACTGGCAAAAGATATTTTGGTTGCAACCAATAGTAAATGGAGCCATTATGAAAGAATTTAATAATGATTGGGAGTTATTTAGACTAGATACAGATGGGTATAGATTCGCAACCTCATTTGAGATTAAGCCAGATGAAGAGATGATTATAAATGCTTTAAAGAATTAATATATATGAGAAAGGCTTTTATAATAATATTATTAATATTACCATTATCTTCTATAATATTTCTGAGTAGATCACCATTAATCTTTTATAAAATATTAAATTTAAATTTAAATTCAACTAATAAATTTAGTACTAAGGTTTGTAAAAAACTTCAGACTGCACTTGAAAAAGAGACAAGGGGCATAAGTGATAATATTAGCCTTACAGTAGTTAATGAATATGGACAAATAATAGCAGATTTATATGGCAAAAGACCTCTAATACCTGCATCTAATCAGAAATTAATAACTACTGGTATAGCTTTATCTAAATTAAATATTAATTATAGAATTAGTACAGTATTGTATAAGTCAGGAAAGAATCAGTTTCATTTGGTCGGGAATGGAGATCCTGATTTAAATTTAGACCATATTGATAAATTTATAGAAGCTATTTTAAATTCGATTAAATATAAAGATACACATTATATATCATTAAATATTTATGAAACAAATAAGAATAATTGGACACCTTCTAGCTGGAATAGGTTTGATAAAAAGGAAATTTATGGTGCTCCAATTACTAAAATAGCAATCAATAGCAATGCTAATGATAAAGCAATATCAGACCCTAGTCATTATTTAGTTACTTATCTACGACGTAAACTCTATAATAACGGTTATAAACTAAACCATAAAATTATTAATAAAAAGTATATAAATACTAAAGCTGATAAGATGATTTTAGAGGTAAGATCAGCTAATCTATTATCGTTATTAACACTCGCTAATTCGGAAAGTCATAATTTTACATCTGAAATATTATTAAGAAATGCCTTTAATGATTGGGATATAAAAAATCTAGAGAAAAGAACTGATTCCTGGCTAAAATCATCATATTTACCTATAGAAGGATTTGCTTTTGCTGATGCCAGCGGATTATCTAGAGCTAATAAGTTAACTACATTTGGTTTGTCTAGTTTCCTCTGGTATATAAATCAGCAATATTTTTCTAAATACTATTTTTCCTCTTTATCCTTATATGGAATTAGAGGCACATTAAAAGAATCTCCATACGTTTCTGAACTTTACGGAAAATTTCTTGGAAAAACAGGAACTTTAAAAGGTATAAGATCTATTAGTGGTAAGTTAACTTATAAAGAAAAGCCTTACTTTATTAGTATAATAGCTAATAAGATAGGTAATGATGATGAATATGTTCTTAGATTGTTATCTTTAATAGCTAAAAATTCTAAATGTTCAAACAGTTAAAACATAGGATTAATATAAATACCTAAGATCTTCTGAAACAAGTTTAGGTACCATATGTTCAATTTTACCTCCAAACATTGCAACTTCCTTTACAAGAGAACTGCTAAGAAAACTATGATGTGTTTCTGTTGCAAGAAATATAGTTTCGAATTGATCGTCTAAAGACCGATTAGTATGCGCGATTTGTAATTCATATTCAAAATCACTCATTGCTCTTAAACCTCTAAGAATTAAGTCTGCATTATGCTTTCTAGCACAATTAACTGTAAGTCCTTTAAAGGAAACTATCTCAATTCGTTTTATTTCCTTAGTTGCATCTGCTATTTGTTCAATTCTCCTTTCAAGTGTGAATGTCGAGCGCTTAGATGGATTTTCTAAAACTGCAATTATTAGTTCATCAAATAAAACTGCCCCTCTTTTAACCAGATCCAAGTGGCCAAGGGTTAATGGGTCAAAACTACCAGGATAAAGTGCTTTCATAATGTTTATTAGAGAACAAGTCTTTTATGAGTGATTAATTGATTAAAGTTGAGTAAACACATAAAAGCGCATGACACTCGATTTGGAAGCGAAAAAAGTCCTTCTCCGTAAAATTCCTCATGGGCTTTTCATTTGTGGTGTTCGTGATGGAGACGAGATTAATGGTTTTACTGCAAGTTGGGTAACACAAGGCTCTTTTAACCCACCACTTGTAGTTATAGGTGTAAGAGCAGATGGTTCCAGTCATGAAATAATTGAAAAAACAAGTAAATTTTCTTTAAATATGTTGAGGGCTGATCAAAAGGATTTAGCAGCGGTATTCTTTAAACCCCAGAAAGGACTAGGAGGTCGATTTGAGTCGATAGCATATGAATATGGAGAATATGGACTTCCAATATTAGAAGATGCTATTGGTGCTGTTGAATGTGAGGTTATTGGTAATGTAAAAAAAGGTGACCACACTGTTTTTGTTGCTGAGGTTAGAAGTGCAAAACTTATAAATGATACAGACTCATTAACATTGTCATCGACTGGATGGAACTATGGGGGTTAATTTCATGTGAAAACAGTAAAGCAAAGTAGAAATCTATTATTTAACAAGTCAAAACTTGATTTTTGCTTGAAGGATATACCTAATAAGCAAGGTTGTTATTTAATGCTTGATAAAGAAGAAAGAATATTATATGTAGGCAAATCAAAAACATTAAATAAAAGAGTTAAAAGCTATTTTAACACTTTTAATGATTTATCAGCAAGAATAAAGCTTATGGTTAGCCAAGTTACAGATATAGAAATAATTATTACAGACAATGAAAAAGAGGCTCTAACATTAGAATCCAATTTAATAAAAACTAATAAACCTTATTTTAATATTTTATTAAAAGATGATAAGAAATATCCTTATATATGTATAACTTGGAGTGAGTTATATCCTAGAATATTCCTAACAAGGAAAAGAAAATATAACAATACTAGAGATAAATATTATGGCCCTTATGTTGACGTTACGTTACTAAGGAAAACATTATTTTCTATTAAAAGTGTTTTTCCTTTAAGACAAAGACCAATTCCTTTATATAAAGATAGAACATGCCTTTATTATTCTATTAAAAGATGTCCTGGGGTTTGCCAGGAAAAAATATCACCAGAAGATTATAGAAAAGTCATTAAAGATATAGAATTGATATTCCAAGGACGAAGTGATCAATTAAAAAATATATTGATAGATAAAATGAATAATTATTCAGAAAACTTAGAATATGAATTAGCTTTAAAAATAAGAGATCAAATCAAGGGATTAGATCATATTACAGATGGTCAAAAAATGACATTAACTGACTCATCTGTTTCAAGGGATATAATTGCAATGTCATCTAAAAAAGATATATCAAGTATTCAATTATTTCAAATGAGATCGGGTAAACTTGTAGGACGTTTGGGATATATTTCTAGGAATCATAATGAAACAGATGAATATATCATGCAAAAAATAATAGAGGAACATTATAGCAAGGTAGATCCTATAGAAATACCAAACGAAATATTAACACAGTATTTATTACCTCAAAAAGATATTATAAATAATTGGATTTCAAATCTAAAAGGAAAAAAAATAAAAATACTTAATCCTAAAAGGGGTGAAAAATCAAAGATAATAGAACTTGTATATAAAAATTCTAATGTAGAATTAGATAAGATATTACATAGAAAGGAACAAAGTATCTTTGAATTGGAGGACCTTTCACAGTTATTGGAACTAAATAGTCATCCAAGAAGAATAGAAGGTTATGATATAAGTCATATTCAGGGAAGTGATGCAGTTGGATCACAAGTAGTATTTATAGATGGTATCCCTGCAAAACAACATTATCGAAAATATAAAATTAAAAATGAAAAAATAATAAGTGGTTATAATAATGATTATCTAGCAATAGCAGAAGTAATCGAAAGGAGATTTAAAAAATGGGCAAATTATAAAGATCAAGGAGGTACTATTTTAGATATGAAAAATACTAAGACGAGTATTTTAAATAATCCTTCTTTAAATGATTGGCCAGATCTAATTGTAATAGATGGAGGCAAAGGTCAATTATCATCTGCTTATAATACATTAAAAAAATTAGGCTTAGCTGACGATTTAAACGTCTGTTCTTTAGCAAAAATGAAAGAAGAGATTTATATACCGGAACATAAATATCCAATAAATCATTCTAAGGATGAACCAGGAGTACAGTTATTAAGGAAATTAAGAAATGAATCCCATCGCTTTGCAGTTACATATCATAAACTTAAGAGAAGCAATCGTATGACACGATCGACATTAGATAATATAAAAGGCCTTGGTAAAAAAAGAATTAATCTTTTATTAGTTCATTTTAAATCTATTGATTCAATTAAATTGGCAACATTAGATGAATTAAAAAATGTAGAAGGTCTTGGATCAAAAATAGCTATAGAAATAAGGAACTATTTTGATTGCATTGATAACGTTTAATTAATTCAAATAAATGTTCTAACGGTTTAAATATTAAAATACGTTGATTAATATAGTTTTATACATTAAAATATAAATAAGTACCAAAATTATGATGAGTCTTCCTCCAGAAGCTTACCTTTGGTTTAAGTCTTTACATATAATTGGAGTAGTTGTCTGGTTTGCCGGATTATTTTATTTGGTTAGATTATTTATATATCATGTAGAAGCAAATGAATTAGATACAGATGTAAGGCAAGCATTCAAAGATCAATATAATATTATGGAAAAAAGATTAGCAAATATAATTACAACACCTGGAATGATATTAACTATTACTATGGCCTCAGGATTACTTTATATGCAACCTTCCTATTTAAAAGAGACTTGGATGCATTTTAAATTATTATTTGTTTTATTGTTGTTTATATATCATATATATTGTTATAAGTTATTAGAGCAATTAGATAAAGATGAATGCAAGTTGTCTGGACAACAATTAAGGGCGTTGAATGAATTACCTACTTTATTTCTTGTAATAGTTGTTCTTTTAGTTGTCTTCAAAAATCAGTTTCCTACAAGTACAGCTACATGGTTGATTGTAGGATTGGTTTTATTTATGGCAGCTACAATTCAATTTTATGCTAAATGGAGGAGGAGGAGAAAAGAAAAACTTCTTGCTAATCAAAATTGAAAAAAAATATCATTAAATTAACAGATATATTAAAAACAGTTTCCAAGGAAAGTTGTCCTTACAAATTAAACTTTCATTGCCATACTAATTATAGTGATGGTAGCTTGCGACCCTTAGAATTATATAAACAAGCTATTAAATTCAACTTATCTCATATAGCAATTACAGATCATCATTCAGTTAAAGCATTTATCGATATAGAAAATGAAAAGAAAAATAATTCTTTAATTCGTAACTCAATAACAAAACTTTGGTCAGGTTTAGAAATTACAGGTTTATTAGATGGTTGTTTAGTTCATATTTTAGCTTTAGATGTTGATATCTCTAGTAGTTATATTTCCCCTTATATTAAAGGAGAATCAGTAAAGGGTGACTATTTAAAAGCTAATAATATTATTTATAATATTCGACAGTCAGGTGGCATCTCTATTCTAGCCCATCCAGCTAGGTATAGAGTTCCATTTAATCGACTAATTGAACAAGCTTATAATATAGGTTTTGATGGAATTGAGGTTTGGTATGATTATGAAAGAAGTGATGAATGGCGACCATCTCCTTTTATATGCGAAAAGATATTAGAACAAATTAAAAATACTAATTTATTACATACATGTGGAACAGATACACACGGATTACTATTAAATAAAAGATAATTTCTATTTATACAGAATTTTCTATTATTGATTCTGAATAATTTACAAAGTATTTTAGTTTATCAATATCATTTTCAGATGGATTACTCCACATTTTTCTGCTAGCTGCTTCCAAAAGTCTTTCTGATATATCACGCATTACCCAAGGGTTATTTTTAATTAGAAAATCTCTATTTTCTTTTATATCTAGGTAAGTTTTCAATATATCTTTATAACACCAGTTTGGCACCATATTTGTTGTAGCGTCATATCCAAATAAATAATCGATAGAAGCGCCTATCTCGAATGCGCCCTTATAACCATGTTTTTTAATACCTTCGATCCACCTAGGGTTAAGCAATCTACTTCTTACAACTTTATCTAATTCTTTTTCCAATTTATTAATTCGAGGTCTAGAACTTCTCGAATGATCTGCAATAATTACAGATGGCATCTTACCACTTAATTTTTCTACTGCTGCTGTTAATCCACCATGAAATTGATAATAATCATCCGAATCTAAAATATCATGCTCTTTATTATCCTGGTTATGTAATACAACTTGGATATTATTTAAAATATCTTTTAAATGATCAATTTTATCTATTGGATTCTCACTACCTTTATATGACCATTTACTGTAATTTAAATATGAATCTACTAAATCTTTTTTGTTTTCCCAGTTAGAATTTGATATTAATTCTTGAAGTCCAGCTCCATATGCTCCTGGACATGATCCGTAAATTCTGGAATTATCTTTATTTTCTAGCCTAGACTTTAAGTATGGGTTTAAATTTATAGGCTCATTCATATAAGACAGTTTTTGTTGTGCAAGATGCAATAATTCAACCAATTGAGGAAAAGAATCTCTAAATAGGCCTGAAATTCTTACTAATACATCTATTCTTGGCCTATCTAAAATACTTAGTGGTATTACTTCTAAATCAATTACGCATCTTGTTGAATAATCCCAAACCGGTTTTACTCCCATGAAAGATAAGATTTGACTAATATCTTCTCCACCATTTCTCATTGTAGAAGTAGCCCAGATAGATAATGCTAAATGAGTTAAATCTATTCCATTCTCAAGTTTAAAGTTATCAATTATTATTTGACTACTTTTTTTACCAAGATCCCATGATGCTTCAGTTGGTAATGATCTGATGTCAACACTATAGAAATTTTTACCAGTTGGCAATACCTCTAGACGTCCTCTTGTAGGTGCTCCGGATGGACCGCTAGATACTCTTTCTCCTCGTAATGATTTTAATAAATTATCTCTTTCTAGTATTGTTGATCTTTGTATATTATAGACAATCTTATCTTTTATATTATTAATAACATTATTAGTATCTGTAGATAATAAATAAATTAGTGATTTATTAAATTCTAGCATTGGATCCAATTCAAATCTGACATTTGTTTCTTTAGATAATAAGTGTTTAATTAATATATAAGCTTGTAGTTCGAGATAGTCTATAATATTACATACTTTTCTTGGCTTTTTTCCAGTTAATTTAATAAATAATTTTGTATCATAATTTGAGGGTTCTCCTGTCTCATCTTCAGACCAAGGATCTAATTTAAAGTTTAATATATAAGCTATTTCTTGGATTAATCCTCTATGTGATATTTGTGGTGGACGGGCAATTGCTATGATTAGTTCTATTAATTTATCTTGTGAAGGTATTTTCCCAAATATATGAAGCCCTGTTCTTATTTGATTATCTTTGATTTCACAAATATATGAATCGATATTATCTATTAGAGTATCAATATCTTGCTTTCCATTGCTCTTTAATTTTAAAAAGGTAAATTCTTGTTTATCTATTAAATTAATTAGCTTATTTTCTAGAATACTAGATCTATCCGATTTTAGTATTTTAGATTCATAATATTCATCGATTAAACTTTCAATCTTAATTAAATCACCATATAGTTCCGATCTACCTAATGGAGGAGTTAAATGATCAATTATTACAGCTTGAGTTCTTCTTTTTGCTTGTGAACCTTCTCCAGGATCATTAACTATAAATGGATATATATTGGGCAATGCTGGTAATGTTATATGTGGGAAACAACTTTCACTTAATCCTATCCCTTTACCCGGCAACCATTCTACACTACCGTGTTTACCTAAATGTATAATAGCATTACTTTTAAATTCATTTTTTATCCATAAATATTGAGCAAGATATCTATGCGGTGGAGGTAAATCAGGAGAATGAAGGCTTTTTAAGCTGTTATCTTCGTAACCTCTACTTGGTTGTATAAGGATTGATATATTGCCAAATATAATTCCATGGATAGCAAATCCATCTTTTTCTAAATCAATAGCTTTAGAAGGAATATCCCACTTCTCTTTAATTAGTTCTTTAGATTTACTAGATTGTTTTACCCACCAGTTTTCATATTTTGCTAATGAAATGTAGTCTAATGGACTATTATGATAGCTTTCAGGATCGTTCGTTCTATTTTTAAGTATTACGTTCATTAACCCATTACTATCTTCTGGTAATAATCCATTCCCTAAATTGTATCCATTATCTTTTAACCAATTAAGAATGTTTAGAAGACTTTCTGGAGTATCTAGACCTACACCATTTGCTATCCTACTATTTTTTATTGGATAATTTGCTAGTATTATTGTAATCTTTTTTTTATTAGCTTCTAAAAATTGTAGTTCTATCCAATTTTTAATATATTCTATAACCCATATAATCATTTCTCTATATGGCTTAAGACTCATTATAGGTGAATAAAGATCATTAATTGAATTATCTATCTCTTTAAAACCACTTGGTCTAGTCGTTATCCTCCCATCCATTTCTGGCATAACTACTTGAAGTGATAGATCAGTAGGGTTTAATCCCAATTGTGATTTTTGCCAATTTGATTTTGAAGAAGTACTGATCAGTAATTGAAAAATAGGAATGTTAAAAACATCCCATAGTTGCTTTTCAGATGATTCTTCTTTTAAATCAATAGACGAAAATGATGTTGTAGTTACTATTGACTTTAAATTTTCTTTTTTATAAGTAAGTAATATATCCTCCTGAATTTTCTTGTCTCTTAAATTAGATACGAATATTATTCTAGGATTAAGATTATTTCTAATAAGTAAATTATAAATTTCATTAGCTAAATCAAAATCATTTGATTTATAAAGTGAGTTATACATAATCACACCAACTTTATATGAATTATTATTTACCCATTTCCATTTTATTATATCTGTAGAATTCTTTAATTTGAAATTACTTATTATGATTTCCTTTTCATTAAGTATATTTAATAATATATTTAATGCCGATTTAAAATTATCAATACCACCATATCTAAAAAGAACTGATAAGTGTTTTACAATTTCTTTAGATATTGAACTTATCTCATGTAATTCATTTTCATTTTCTTTTACTCCGGATATAATTATTATATTTCTATTTGCAGATGTTTTTTGCCAACTTTGGATTTGTTCTAAACCATATGACCAATGACTTTTGCCACCTAGTAATCTTACAATAATAATCTGGCTAGTTTTAGCTGTAGTTGATAGATAGTGATCTATTTGAGCAGGATGGTATATATCATTTATTAATAAAGCTCTTATTATATTTCTATTAAATATATCTGAATTTTTTTTTAATGTTTGAGATAATGAGGAAATATCTGTAGAAGCACTTGTAAGGAATAGGATAGGAGCAGTAGGTTGTTCTATAAGCTCAAATTGCTCATCTTTATTATTTCCAGGTTGTGAAGCAATTCGATGCATTTATTTTTCCTCTTTATTTAGAATATATATATTTAGACCAAAATGAGATAATGTGAACATCAGGTTTAGTTTGCAGATGCATAAATTTCTTAAGTACGCTTGGTTCAAAGGCCAATGTATTCCTTTTGAAGAGGCGAACGTCTCTATAGCTACTCATGCTTTGCATTATGGTACTGCTGCTTTTGGAGGCATGAGAGCTATACCTGATCCTTTAAATAATGGAAAAGTTCTTTTTTTTAGATTAGATAAACATATCAAACGCCTTTGTCAAAGCGCTAATTTATTATTATCCAACTTGAATGAAGATGATGTTAAAAAAGCATTAATACAATTAATAAAAGCAAATAAGCCTAGCATACCTATATATATTAGACCATTTGTTTATACAAGTGATCTAGGAATCGCACCCAGATTACATAATATAGAAACCGATTATTTTATTTATGGTATTGAATTAGGTGACTACTTATCACCTGATGGTGTTACTTGTAGAATTAGTAGTTGGACAAGGCAAGAAGATAGATCTTTACCATTGAGAGGTAAAATAAGTGGTGCCTATATTACTAGTTCACTAGCCAAAACAGAAGCAGTTTTATCTGGATTTGACGAAGCTCTTTTAATGAATGCTAGAGGTAAGATAAGCGAAGCAAGTGGTATGAATCTTTTCTTGGTAAGAAATGGTGATCTTATTACACCAGGAGTAGATGAAGATATTCTTGAGGGAATAACTAGATCAAGTGTTATAGAATTAGCTAAAAACTTAGGTATCAATGTTATTGAAAGATCAGTAGATAAAACAGAATTACTAATAGCAGAAGAAGTTTTCCTTACAGGTACAGCAGCAAAGATAACCCCAATAAAAAAAATAGAATCTACCACTTTAAATTCAGATAGACCTATTATGAATATGCTTAGAAATAAACTTATTTCTATAACAGAAGGAAAAGAGATAGAATATGATAAATGGATTACAAGAATAGATATAAATTAAAAATAATTAATTATTTTAACTTAAGATTAAATTCATGAGTAATTTTCTTAATTTATTAAATTCTAAACAAAAACGTATTCTTGTTTTTGACGGTGCAACAGGAACATCTTTTCAAACATTGAATCTAGATGCAGAAAATTTTGGAGGTCCACAATTAGAAGGTTGTAATGAATATTTAGTAATTAGTTCTCCGGAATCTGTAGAGAATGTTCATAGATCTTTTTTAGATGTTGGATGTGATGTCATCGAAACGAATACCTTTGGAGCTAATTCAATTGTTTTAGAAGAATATGGTATTTCTAATAAAGCTTATGAAATAAATAAAAAAGCTGCAGAAATCGCTAAGGCTTTAACAATCGAATATTCAACACATAAGAAACCTCGATTTGTAGCAGGCTCAATTGGTCCTACTACAAAATTAGTAACACTAGGTCATATTACTTTTGATGAGTTAAAAAGTTCATATAAAATTCAAGTAGAAGCATTGATTGATGGAGGAGTAGATCTTTTCATTGTTGAAACTTGTCAGGATGTATTACAGATTAAGGCAGCTTTACAAGCGATAAAAGAATCAGAGATAGAAAAAAATAAAAAATTACCAATTATGGTTTCTGTGACCATGGAAACAAATGGTAGAATGCTAGTTGGCACAGACATCTCGGCTATTGTTTCTATACTTCAACCCTTTCAAATTCAAATTTTAGGATTAAATTGTGCTACTGGACCAGTAGAAATGAAGGAGCATATTAAATATTTATCTGAATACTCACCTTTTGCTATAAGTTGTATTCCTAACGCAGGATTACCAGAAAATGTTGGTGGAATAGCTCATTATAAATTAACTCCAATTGAACTCAAAATTCAATTAATGCATTTTGTAGAAGATCTTGGAGTTCAACTAATAGGTGGTTGTTGTGGTACAACACCATTACATATAAAACAACTATGTGAATATGCTTCAGAATATAATGAAAATAATAATAACTTAAATACTTTAAATAAACGAGAATTTGTCCCATCTGCCGCTTCAATTTATGAACAAACTCCTTATGAACAGGATAATTCTTTTTTAATTATTGGAGAGAGATTAAATGCTAGTGGTTCGAAGAAAGTTAGAGACCTACTTGTAAAGGATGATTGGGATGGACTTGTATCGATTGCTAAAAGTCAACAAGCTGAAAATGCACATATTCTAGACATTAATGTTGATTATGTAGGTAGAGATGGAATAAAAGATATGGCCGAAGTAGTAAGCAGAGTTGTTACCAATGTAAATTTACCGTTAATGCTTGATTCTACTGACTATGAAAAAATGGAAAGTGGGCTAAAAATGTGTGGTGGTAAATGTATTCTAAACTCAACTAACTATGAGGATGGACCGAATAGGTTTTTTAAAGTACTCGATTTAGCAATTAAATTTGGTTCTGCTGTCGTAATAGGAACAATTGATGAAGAAGGCATGGCTAGGTCTTCGGATAAGAAGCTCGAGATAGCTAAACGGGCTTATAAGGATGCAATAGACTTTGGTATAAAACCATATGAATTATTTTATGACCCATTGGCATTACCAATTTCTACTGGTATTGAAGAGGATAGAAGCAATGCAAAAGAAACACTATTAGCTATTAAAAAAATAAAAGAATCTTTACCGGAAGTACATATAGTTTTAGGAGTTTCTAATATTAGTTTTGGCTTGTCGAAGGGAGCTCGCATTAATTTAAATTCTGTATTTTTAAATGAAGCTATAAATGCAGGTATGGATACAGCTATTGTCTCTCCTAATAAGATTCTTCCTTTAACTAAAATAAAAACGGAACATCAACAAACTTGTATTGATTTAATTTATGATAATAGAAGATTTGATGGGAAAGTATGTACATATGATCCCTTGGTAGAATTAACTAAAATATTTGAGAATGTCTCTATAAATAAATCTGATAGTCAAGATTTACTTTCCAGTAATTTACCGATAACAGAAAAACTTAAAAAACATATTATAGATGGAGAACGAATAGGATTAGAACCTAATTTGGATATAGCATTAAAAGAATATAAACCAATAGATATAATTAATAAATTCCTATTAGATGGTATGAAGGTTGTTGGAGAGTTGTTTGGATCAGGTCAGATGCAACTACCATTTGTTCTTCAGTCAGCAGAGACAATGAAGCATGCAGTATCTTATCTAGAACCTTATATGGATAAGATTGAGGGTGAAAGTAAATATAAAGCACGTTTTTTAATTGCAACTGTAAAAGGTGATGTTCACGATATAGGTAAGAATTTAGTCGATATAATATTGTCTAATAATGGTTATGAAGTGATAAATCTAGGTATAAAGCAAGATGTCAATGCAATTATAGATGCTCATAATAAATATAAAGCTGACTGCATAGCAATGAGTGGATTACTAGTAAAATCAACAGCATTTATGAAATCTAATCTAGAAGCTTTTAACCAAGCAAATATTGATGTACCTGTAATATTAGGAGGAGCAGCACTTACTCCTAAATTTGTAAATAAAGATTGTAATGAAGTTTATTTAGGAAAAGTTATATATGGTAAAGATGCTTTTACAGATCTAAGATTTATGGAAAGTTATATAGAAGCTAAGACTAATAAGAAATGGAATAATAACAAAGGATTTCTAGACGGTAATCCAGAAGGGGTATATATTTCAGATGAAATAAAAAGTCTTGATGATAATAATTATATAGAAGATAAAAATGATCATAAATTAAATAATATTAAAATTGAAAATAATAACAGGTCTGAGTTCATTCAACAGGAGAATTGTATTAAAGTCCCCTTTATAGGCACAAAATTACTTAATAATCAAGATATAGAAATAAGTGATCTAATAAAATATTTAGATAAAAGTGCTTTATTCGCTGGGCAATGGCAAATGAAAAGAAGTAGACAACAATCAAAAGAGGAATACCAAATTTTCATTGCAGAAAAAGCTGAGCCAATTTTACTTAAATGGATTGAGATAATTTATCAAGAAAAATTAATAGAACCTTCAGCTATTTATGGATATTTCCCATGCGCTTCTAAAGATAATGAATTATATATATATAATCCTGAAAACGGAAATTATGAAGATAAATTTGTTTTTCCTCGCCAGAGATCAGGTAAAAGATATTGTATTGCAGATTTTTATAGAGATTCAGTAAATTCTAAGCCTACAGATTTTATACCTCTACAAGCTGTAACCATGGGATCAAAAGCTAGCGCATATTCAAAAAAACTATTTGATAATAATAAATATACTGACTATTTATATTTTCATGGTTTAAGTGTCCAATTAGCAGAAGCTTGTGCTGAATTAGTACATTCGAGAATAAGAATAGAATGTGGTTTTTCAAAAGAAGAACCAGATAATATAAAAGATATACTTGCACTAAAGTATAGAGGATGTAGATATTCATTTGGATATCCAGCATGTCCTAATGTATCTGACTCACGACTTCAATTAAAATGGTTAAAAGCAGAGAGAATTAATTTATCTATTGATGAAAGTGATCAATTACACCCAGAACAAAGTACTACAGCTTTAGTTTCACTTCATTCTCAGGCAAAATATTTTAGTGCTTAAATTCCTTTTAAATATTTACTAAATCTATTAAGTGCATAACGTCTCCATAGCTTCAATAATTTCCTGTTGAAATTCATCCATAGAGTCTGAATCGCTCAAATCAATCCCTTCACCTGCAGCATTTTGAGTTAGCTCAAGAAAATGAAAAGCACCCTCTCCATTCGCTAAAAATTCAATAGCTGATGTTTCACCACTCTCTTTAAAGGCATCACAAAGTGCCAGAAAAGCAGCGTCTTCGGAAAACTCCCAATCCATTGAGGATATATTACTGCTTGATTTTTAAACCCTTCCCCCCCGCTCACGTCAACCCTATATGTGCAGAATGTGTCAGTATTTATTATTTTCGTTTATTAACTTATTCGTAAAATTCGCTTTAATCTCTTTTGCTGCAAGGGTTTAGAAAGATAATGGTGTGGTTTTATCCTAAATGATTTTAAAAGCTGTAAATCAAAAATTATCTGGATCAGAAAATAATAACTTGGCTGTTCAAGCATAAATAAATCAAAAAAGCATCTATTTCAGACATGAAAATTAGTTTAGTTTATTTTTAAGTGGTAATAAAAATGAATAAATAATTAGATTTGAGAACCTAATCAAGCATTTTTCAAACAACAACTAACGAAGCGCTAAAAAGGCATGTAAAGGAGCCTGAAAAGCCTGGAATCAAGAAAAAGGGTAGAACTAGGCTCTGTTGATCTGACGCTCTCGGAAGGCGATCAAAGGTGGCTTAAAAAGAGCATTAAAATTGAATGATATAATTAAAAAAATATTATTACTATTAATCATTAATCAGCGTGAATAATGAAATTTTATGGAATAAGGCTTTAGAAAAAACTAATATTGCTATTAAATTAGATTCTATAAAACCATTTAAAACTAGGCTAGATATAATTAAAGAAAATTGTATTAATTATGAATTAAGAAGTTTAATAGGCAAGCCAAGAACTCAAAGTTTTAATCTAGGACCTAAATTAAATCCCTTTTGTCCATGGGAACTAAATTTAGAGATTCAAAAGATAAATAATAGTCATGTTTTGATTCTAAATAAATATCCAGTAGAAATTGGCCACATGTTGTTAATTACTAATCGATGGTATCCCCAAGATGGTTGGTTAAATATTGACGATTGGAAAGCATTAACAGAAGTAGAAAAGGATACAAATGGATTATGGTTCTTTAATAATTCACCAAATGCAGGAGCAAGCCAACCACACAGACACTTGCAATTATTAAGAAGGACACATACTAATAATATGTTTCCAAGACAAGGTTGGTTCGAAAAGTATATAAATAATCCGAATGATAAAAGTATTAGTTTATATAAAAGTTGTATGACATTAAGACGAAAAAAGCTGTTTTGCCCTTATGAATTAGATGATTTGTATAAGTGTCTATGTATTCAAATGAAGTTAGGGAGTAAGGAAGTTTACTCTAAACCTTTGACTTCATATAATTTATTGATTACAAGTGAATGGATAAGTTTAATAACAAGAAAATTTGAATCATATAGAGGATTTAATATTAATGCTCTTGGTTTTGCTGGTTATATATTAATAACTAAAAAATCAGATGTAAAATGGCTATTAAATAATAATTGTGAAAATCTATTAGAAGCCGTTGTATTAGGAGATTAATCAGAACCTAGATCCGTTTCCCTTTCAATTTGTTGTTTTAATGTTTCAATAGAAGCATTTACAGCGGCTGTTCGTCTTTCGAGTGAATCCTTAAAATAGGTTAGCATTTCTAATTTCTTCTTTTGGAATAACTTTTTACGAGAGTCCGAATCTCCTGTACTTTGACAATAAGAAGAGAACATAGCTATTTGAATAATATTAAGTCAATTATGGCTTAAAAATTTAAAAATCGCGAGTATATATAATAATTTTATAAAAATAAATGTTATTTGTATTCCATAAGAGTAATAATAAATATTATCGCATTTAAATCTCAGGATTTATATAATATAAAATATATTATATAGTAATGATAAAATACATTAGGATTTCAAAAGAGGTTTTTCAATTGTGAAATCCACTGAAAACACTGGAGTTAGAAGGATCTGCGCTAATCTCCCAGAAGAATTAATACAAGGCGTCGATCATCTAAAAAAAGAATGGGGCCTAAGAAGTAGGGGAGCTGTATTAGAACGACTATTAGAAGATTTATTTAACGACGATATAAGTACATTAGTTAATGATGATAATGTCTTATTAGATAAATCTACTGATAATGAAGAAATTAATTACGAAGAAAAATATAATGAAAACAAGGCAATTATACTTGTTGGAAACAATGATTTAGAACTTGTTAATAATAACAAAACTGAGTATTCTGACAAAAGTCAAAAAAGTAATGTACAAATTCATAATACTAATTTTGATATAGATCTTCCAGGTTTTGTAAGAAGTAGAACTAATAATCTAAAGAAAAGTCTCATTCGTGATAAAAAACGAATAACAGATTTTGATTCATTTATAAAAACTGTAAAAGAATCAGAAATTAAGGCCTCTATTAATTCGGCAAAAGAGCATTGGATATCTCTTTATGGAAATAAACCAGGAGAGAACGTTTTAGAGGCTGCAATGATTTGGCTTGCAAGAGATATTTGGCCTCATATTGAAGGAAGTGATGATAAAGCCTTTACATGGTCTACTGTAAATAAATTGATGTCTGAATATTGTGTAAGTTGGAGCGACTGCGCTCCTAATTTTGAGAGAATAATTGTGATGGCAGGCGTGTTAGAAGATCCTTTTTCTTCTAATAACTTAAAAACAAGAGTACCCACAATAATTAGAAGATTCGTCAACAGATTCAAAAGGCTACAAAATACAACTTCATTTCAAACAATTGAATCTACAATGACTGTTCATGGAGCACTAAAATTATTGGATTTACCAACAACGGCTGGATATTCAGTAACTCTTAAAACAATACGAGAAGCATATAAGAAAAAAGCAATGGAAAACCATCCAGACTCAGGAGGAAATACAGAAATTATGAGAAAATTAAATGAAGGATATCAGCTACTAAAAGATTTATACAAATCTAGACAGTAGGACTCTAGACTCAAGTCTAGACCAATCATGAGTCTAATACGAGACAACCGAAATGGAGGATAGGATAAATATGAAATAATCAATATTTTAATTTGCATTCAAGGGGATAAGTATGTATAAATTAATTTTAAAAAGATGATTTTATAAATAAAAGAACGTGTCCATTACCTGTCCATTTTCTTAATAAGTCAAATAATACTAATGGTTGCAATCGAATTGAAGAATGCGTAACTGTCTAATAGACAGTTACGCAAGTAAATAATTATTGTTTCAAGGATCAGCAAGGTAATATCTCCAATCTATAAATAGAATCATATATAGACCAGTAATTAGTCTTATGTAAGACTTATTAAATTGATTTTCAATCCAATTGATAGCAGTTCATTCTTAATCAACAAGAAAAGCAAAAAAATAATCTGAGACTAAAAAATGAAGTAAATTTACAATACATTTCTATAAGGCTCTCAAATTTAAGCAATGAAAATAATGCGAAAAACTTTTCTTGCTATTAGCATTTAAGTCTCGTTAATAGACTATTGTTAAGTCCAATACAAGACAAGTAAGAATTCTTAGCTTCTTAATTCTGCTTGAAGTTGATCCTTTAAACTTTTTCTAATCCTTTCATGTATTGGATTAATGTCATTGTCCTTAAGTGTTTTATCAATATCTCTATATCGAATTCTAAATGCCATACTTATTTTATCTTCAGGGATTGATTTACCCTTATATGAATCAATTAGTTCGACTTTCTCTAAAAGGGGCTTCCCAGATTTTTTAATGTTTAATATGATATCTTGAGATTTTACTTTGATATTAACTAATAATGCGATATCCCTTTCCATATAAGGTACAGTTGGGTATTTCTTATATGTTTTAATCCAATTATTATTTCTTGAAGCAGAATTTATTATTGGTGACAACATCAATTCGAAAATATATGTATTTCTATCAAATTCATATTTGTCTAATAATAATGGATGTATTTGACCAAATCTTCCAATAGACTTTCCTTCAAGATATAGATTTGCTGACCTTCCTGGATGAAGTATATTGTCATTATCTAATGTCTTATCTATTAATTTTATATTTAAAGGAAATAATGACTGTTCTAATAAACCTCTTGCTTCATAATAATTTAGTTTCGTGCTTTTTCCATTAGAAGTCCATTTTTCAAATCTTCTTTCACCAGTTATTGCTCCACAAATTACCTTCTTTTCCTTATATTTATTATCGCTATTTGAATATATTGTTCCTATTTCAAAAATCCAGCAACCTGATTGTCCATAAGTGATATTTCTATTGCAAATATCTAGATGTTCTTCCCAAAGATTAGTTCTTAAACAACTAGTATCAGCTAATAGAGGATTAGATATTTTTATTCTATTCTTTTCTTCAATTGATGATGCAACTAATGATGATGTTATAACCTCTTGAAAACCAGAACTAGAGAAACCATGACATACTTTACGTTCGATAATTTGAGATGGAGATAAGCCACCTGGTTTAATAGGGTTAGGTAGGCTTGATTCAAATTTATCGTAACCAATTAGCCTTGCAATTTCTTCTATCAAGTCTATTTCTCTAAGTAAGTCAAGACTTCTGTATGAAGGAACGATTACCGACCAATCATCATCTATTCTTTTGAAATTACATCCTAGTAAACTAAGTTTTGTTTCTATTTCATCAATTTCTATATAATTTGATTCTTTCTTATAGGTATTAATTTTCATATTAAATTCATCATTATTTAGATGTTGATTTAGTGATTTCTTTGGGCCTAAAATACTATTTATTCTTTTCTTTCTTAAAATAATAGGATTTTTTTTCTTTATTATTTTTTTATCAGCAATAGTATTGTGAATATCAAACTTACAATAATCATCTAAAATGTCTATATACCTATTAATTGCTGGAATTGTTATCTCAGGGGAAATACCCTTTTCATATCTAGTGCTTGATTCGGTACGTAATCCTAATTTTCTACTACTTAATCGTACTGAACTAGCTGTAAATAATGCAGCTTCTAAAAATATATTTTTTGTACTAGTAGAAACTGATGTGTTTAAACTACCTATAACCCCTGCTACAGCAATTGGATGATCATGACATGTAATTATTGATATCTGATTATTTAATTTATGTTTTTTATTATCTAAGCCTATTAAGGTTTCTCCATCACGTCCTGTTCTTACTCCAAAGGAATTATAATCTACTTTTTTACCCGTTAATTTCTCTAATAAATCTAAATCAAATGCGTGTAGAGGCTGCCCTTGTTCTAGCATTACATAATT
>CETG01191622.1_pt1 | contig 79967 bp, 74 predicted proteins | sample 361471 | NCBI WGS metagenome assembly CETG01 (sample SAMEA2622696, study PRJEB7988) | marine metagenome | isolation source: saline water (ENVO:00002010), including | reverse complement strand
CCTGAGGAGGTTGAGTGTCTTGTTCTGGAGTGACGGTGTCTTGAGTTATATCAACCTGAGGAGTCTCAGCGGTTAAGGTTTGAGAATTGCTGCTTTGAGAAATTGAATTTCCTAAAGAATCTTGATTGATTAAGCCAAAGATATAGCTGAAAAGCTTTTTAAGGCTTTTGAATAATGTTATGAGGTGCTCGGAGATTTCCGTAAGTAACTTTTTTATTTCTGTAGCTGTTTCGCCTTTATTAAAATAAAGTAGGCCTGATCCAATTCCTAAAGCAATTAAAAAGAAGAGAAATAGGTAGCCCATTAAATGAATAGATTATTCTATCTTAAAGATCCCTCTTAAATGCTCTGCTAACAAGTAGGCAGAAATAGTCTTCAATTTAGATCTAAGAAAATAAAGACAAAAATATTTTCTTAAGATTCTTATTACATTCTTGATGAGACCTAAACCACGATAAGACTAGTTTTTCGTTAGATTTTAATTTTAAAAATATTTGATGAAAGAACAGTTAAATGCATTGTTAGAAAATCAAATAGATCAGATAGAGCCAAACAACATGCAGGCAATGATGATGGGAGGTGCTTTCGTTGGTTTAAATCTAATTCTTATGGTTTCAGTTAGCCTCTATTGGATTAATCCTTCTATACACCAATTCATCTCTGGGAGACCTTTATAAATCGAGGAAATAGATCTAGTTTTAAAACTTTTAAAAGTAACTGCTTTTATCTTTATCTCTAAAGACCTTCTCCAAAGGTTGTTCATTAGGGCAAAGTTAGTCAAGAGACTGTTTAAACAATGTTGGAACATTTAAAAATAAAAGGGTTTTGTGCTGTGATTTTGAGCCTGATTCTTTGTTTCTCTTTTCCTTCTATAACTAATGCTAGAGCCTCTTTTGAGAAAACGATGGAAGGGGATGAAGTCCCTAACTATGTCCGCGCAGATATTACTGGAATTGATTTGCATGGTCAGGATTTATCTAAATCTTCTATAGCCGGTGCCGTAGCTAGAGATGCTAATTTGAGCAATGTTGATTTGCATGGAACAGTCTTAACCTTGTCTGATCTAAAAGGTTCAAATTTAAATGGAATAAATCTTACAGATACTCTTTCAGATAGAGTTAATTTTCAAAAAACAGATCTAAGAAATTCTATCCTTGTAAATATGATCGCCTCTGGCAGTAGTTTCGCAGGTGCAAAGATTGAAGGAGCAGACTTTACATATGCTGTCTTAGATAGTGATGACCAGAAGAACCTTTGTTTAATAGCTGAAGGCACTAATCCTATAACAGGAATTTCTACTAAAGAAAGTCTTGAATGTACAGATGGCACAGGAGGATATAAACCAGCCATGCCAGGATCTTGAGCTTAAAATACCTAAATAATTTTCTAATATTGTGTCTATTGCATATAAATCGATTAATTGCTTACCTTAGATTAAATATATCTGAAATTCACATTGAATAAGTTTTGGCCTCCAAGACCTTCCCCAGAGGGCTTCTCAATTGAGAAACTTGCCAGATCTTATAAGGAAAAGATTATAAACTCATCTTATAAGCGAAGTGAGCTTTCAGAAAAAGAACAAAAACAAATAATGTTAGAAAATGATAAAAAAGACGAATCTCTAGAAAACAATGATTCAAATATAGAAAAATTTATTCATTGGGCAAATCGTAGTTTTTATGAATATAAAGATGTTGCTTGAATATTGATTTTCAATTGAATACATTTAGAGGAAACTAATAAACAGATCGAAATATTATTATTTATCATTAAAGATATTTTTTTTTCCCATCTAAATTATATTTAAAAACACCACCTTTAGGTCCTAGGAATAACATTTCTCCATTCATTCTTGAGCGACCATATTTACTTAGTCGTGCTCTATGGATATCTGCCTTCTCCCGAAGCTCTTCTTCATTGTTCCATGCAGATATTGTTATGTTGAACTCAGGGTCGCTCATGAGAGAGCTTGAGAAGTTCTCAGATAGCTTTTCTCTAAGACGATTCCTGTTTTTAAACTTTCTTTTAAATCGATTCAATAAAGAACCTTCTCGGATTAAATGCTTTTTCTTTATATATAAACTAAATATTAAAAATATAGTAATAGAAAGAAATATTATAGCAAATATCATTCTTGTCTCGGTTTTCGACTCTCAATTAATTAAAGCATTTATTTCCTTCTTTGACCAGTTTTAAAATTGTATTTAGATTGGAATGTAACTTTAAATGTTATGAATTAAATATTTATGTTTTTATTATAATATCAAACCCAATATCGCTGTTCTTTGTTAAGACTTCTTTTTTAAGTATTCCTTTCTTAATAGATGAAAGCAAAATAAAAATCGATTCTAAGGATAATATAATTAACACAACTATACCTATAATTAAATTATATGAAATACTTTTATTTTGATTATCTTTCGACGTGCTATCCAGGGAGATTTTGTAATCTTCGAGATGTTTTATTTTCTTTGCCATGATTAATGAATTAGTTGATGTAAGGTCATTGTTTATTTAGGGGTAAGGACCAAAATGAGTAGCGCAATTTGCACCACAATGTATTCCTAGACTTAATGATTGCTCCAGGTCCCATTTTGCGGCCAGCCCAGTAGTGACTCCTGCTGCAAAATTGTCACCACATCCATATGAGTCAATAGCTTTGGTTTTTAATTTCACACTATTAAACTTTCCTCCAGGCCATATTTTTCCTCCTAATTCTCCTTCGGTGGCGATTCTGATTTTAGGTTTGTATTTGAGATCGTTAACATCAATTTTCTCTCCTGGATCAAGGCCACTTCCTACTAAAAGATCAAGTTTAACTTGTGCAGAAAGAAGTGCTTTTATTCCTACCCTTGGTGTGGCTGCAAGTAATTTTGCTTTTCTTGATAAAACAATTGCTTTAGCATCTGCTGCAGTTAAGAAAACACCATCGAAATTTGAAAGTTCATCCCATGGGAGCGGATCATTTGCAGAGGGGTGGAGGCGTTCTCCTATTACGGTAATAGCTCTTTCCCCTTCTGAATCGACAAGACTAATACCTTTTCTGGTGGGTCGATCTCTCCAACCGACTTTTAGGCTGAGACCCATTGTTTCAAGTCTCTCATAGCATTTTTCGCCTGTTGGATCCTTCCCAAGGGCTGTAAAAAAATGTACGGGTGCTTTTATTAAATCTCTCATTTTTAAAGCGACCAATGCGCCTCCTCCGGCAGGCTCTTCTAAATATTGCTGGGAGTGACTTATAACACCTGCTTTAGGTAATTGATCAACATAAAGAAAACTCATCCATTCAACATGACCAATTACGGCAAGTTTTAATTTAGGAAGGCTTTTTAATTGATCTAAATCCCAAAGCTTCATCTTGGGTATCAATAATATTTCATACTTTGAAAATAACCTATTCTTCATTCTGAAGGCATTTTTTTAATAAATCAATTATCTTTTAATCTTAGAAATTATTTTCAGTTAGTTATGCGTCTATCTCGAAATTTTCTAAGTTGGATTTATTTGGCTTTTGCTATCTCTGGAGCTCTATTCCCAACCCTTGCAAATATTGAGTTCATTAAGATTTATGGACCTACTTTTGACATTAGTAATTTCATATATCTTGCAAATATAAATCCAGCAGCACAGTCCTTATCTAGGGATTTGTTTATTGGGGCTGGGGCTGTAACTGTATGGATTTTTGTTGAAGCTAAAAGACTTAAAATGAAAAACTTATGGGTAGTTATTAGTTCCTTTTTGATAGCTTTTGCCTTTGCTGCTCCTCTTTTTCTTTTTTTAAGAGAAAGACGTTTAATTGAGATTGAAGAAAAGAATAATAATATAGATTAGTTTTTTTCTGTCTTTTAATCTTCAATAATAATTCTATTCACTAGAGGAAATAATAAAATAGCTATTATTGACATCGATATCCAAAGAATAATACCATTACCATAATAATCTATTAATTTACCAGCAGTTATAGGTGCAATTATTGAACTAATACCAAAGCATTGAGAAAACATTGCCATAGTTATTCCTTTGTTTGAATGATTCGATAATTTAACTATTGCTTCAGTTGCAGTTGGTAGAAAGGAGGTAAGACCTATTGCGATTAAAATAAGTGCTATCGAAACTAAAAATAATCCAAAAGTTACGCTGCTTGATATTGCAAGGAGTAAAGAAGCATTAAGTAGTGATATAAGACTTAACTTTAATCCGAATTTAATATCTTTATTGCTTAGCCAATTCCCTATAGGCCATTGTAAAACAAGTAATAATATAAGTTGCACTGTAATTAGTAATCCGCTTAATGTTTCATTTAATGGAGGCCTATTTGTACCTCCATTAAGAAGATCAAATGGCAATCCGCTTTGTAGTAATGAAAGTATAGATGTTGCATATAAGCTTAAAAATAATATTGGCAAAATTAATTTAAAAGAATTAAATTTTTTATTATTAATATTAACTTTACTCAAATTATTGATGTCTGAATTTTTATTAATAGTTATTCTTTGCTGATCTTCAAATAATTTTTTATTTATTGTAATTAGAAATATAACCATACAGAAAAAGTCTAGAAAGTAAATAAAGCGAATAGAGTCAAGCCAAGATGCAGCCGTTCCCAAAAATGATCCTATGCAAATACCAAGTGCATCTGCGGTCCTAACAAGTGCAAATCCTTTACTTGAAGGAAAATCTTGACAACTTATAGGAACGATTAGCTCTGCTGCTGGCCAATAAATTCCTGCAGCTGTCCCTAAGAAAAATTGACCATGCAAATAGCTTTCATAGTCATGCGAATGAAATAATAAAAAATCGGAAATTATTGCAAATATTGCTGCGATCTTTAGAGGAACTGAACATCTAACCCCTTTATCTAGAAAAATGCCAGTAATAAATCTTGCAAGAGTCCCTGATAATGCAGCAATTGTAATGCCGCTTCCGATTTGAGATCCAGAAAAACCTAGCTCATTGAAAAGTAAAGGGCTTAAATAGAGAACACCTCCTGCGCCTATTGACGCCCATAGGCGTCCTTTCGCTATTAATCTAAGCCTTGGGGGAAACTGATCCCACCACCTTGTTTGATTTTGCGTTGCGTTTAATTCATTCAATAAAAACAATAATAGTTTTAGCCTTTACAGGCAGCCTTCTTGCTGGAATTTATCGGGGACTGCCAATTGATTCGGCTGAAAGGGTAGAACTCCATATTGAAGAAATGTCTATTCCAATTTCTATTAAGGAATTAGATGATTGGTCGTCAAAACAAAATAAACAAAATTCTGAATTGTCAGATTGGTTAAGCCTTTTGGGGTTTGAGGATAGGGAGGCCTTGGCAAAGTTGATTAAGGAACCTTTGCCTTTCGATCAAAACATTGCACTTGAATTGCTGCAAAGCTGGTTTGGAAGAAAAATATTTGAAGAAATTAGTAATAGTGTTCGAATTGATAATGAAGGATCAGGAGAAGAAATTTATAAGAGTTTAGAATATTTTCTTAAGAACTCTAATAAAGGGTCAATCCTTGACTTTATTACTAGCCTTCCAGCGAATGTAATTCATATTGATTTAGATGAGATGGTTAAAGTAGCAAAAATATGGCGTAGAGATATAAAACGCCAACAACAACTCATTGTAGATATAGATGAAATAGTTATTAATAAAACCAATTTAATTAAGGATAAAAAAATAATTCTGAAAACAGAAGAACCAACTTATAATTTATTGAAATTTGATGTATCCCATAGGGATCAGCCATTAGAGATTGAAATTTGGACACCGTCTAAAAAACTTAAATCAAGAAAAAGTTGGATTTTATTTATGCCTGGTTTTGGTGGTGATAAAGATCATTTTAGATGGCTCGCAAAAAGTCTTAGTAGTAATGGTTGGCCTGTAGTCATCCTCGAACACGCAGGTAGCGATTCAATGGCTGTTAAAGCATTTATGGAAGGTGTTGAGTCGGCCCCTGGGTTAGAGGTTATCCCTGACAGAATGAAAGATTTACGATCAGTATTAAAAGCTAGAGATAATGGGCTTTTTAAAGTCCAAGGTGAAGATCTTATCTTGATGGGACATTCACTAGGTTCTTTTACGTCACTCCTTGCGACTGGTGCACAACCGCAAGAATTTTTTAAGCAAATTTGCTCTAAGGAACTAAGTGATTTGTCTTTAACTAATCTTTCAAAACTTTTACAATGTCAGCTATTAGATATTAGTTTAGATAAACAAGAAGAATATACACCTAAAATTTCTGCAGTTGTTGGTATTAATAGTTTTGGTAGCTTGCTTTGGCCTAAGAATCTAAACCCAAAAATTGATTTGCCAGTTTTTCTTATTGGAGGAACATTTGACTTGGTTACCCCAGCAATTTATGAGCAAATAGGTTTGCTATTAGCTACTAAAAAAAATAAATTCAGTAGGGTATTATTAGTAGAAGGAGCAAGCCATTTTTCTCCAATTCGAGTTAAAGGGAAAATGCATAAAAATTCTGGTGAGGATATATTTAAATTAAATAAATCAATAGTAGGAGCTAATCCTCTTTCAGTTCAAAGTATCTTGTCAGAACAGATAATTAGATTTTTATATAAATTTGAAAATAATGAGTCCATCCCCATCCAAATAAATAGTATGAAAGAAGACTTAAAATTCCATATAATTGACCACAAACTATCTAAGGAATTAAGCAGAGATTAATAATCAACTCTTGGATCTATTAAGGCTATTATTAAATCTACGAGAATACTTATAATAACAACTATCGCTGCAATTACCACTACAATTCCTTGTACAACAGGATAATCTCGCTGTCCAATAGCTTCTTTAAGACCTAAAGCCATTCCTGGCCATGAAAAGGTAACTTCAATAAGAAGAGCTCCACCTACAAGAGAGGCAATTGTCAACCCTGCAATGGTAAGTAATGGTAATAATGTATTAGGTAAGGCATGATTTAATAAAATTTTAGATTCGCTGATCCCTCTGCTTTTAGCTGCTTCTATATAGTCTGTTTTAAGTATTTGTTCTAGATTCATTCTTAGAGAGCGGCTAAATATTCCGCTTAATAGAATTCCTAGAGTACAAGCAGGTAGAAATAGATGAGTTGCGGTTCCTTTAAAAGCTACCCAGTCTCCTGAAAATAAACTATCAATAAGAAGGAAACCTGTTCCTCCTGGTTCTGATAATCCAGCAGGGAATCGACCTCCTATTGGAAGCCATCCCAGGACTACAGCAAAAAGGATTTGAACAAGCATTGCAGCCCAGAAAGGAGGGATTGCATAGGTTCCTATCCCATATAGGCGGCTAAATAGATCTCTCTTCCCTTCAGGTCTTAGGATGCCAAGAAAACCTATAATAATACCGATAAAAATAGCAATTAATAGAGCACTAATACTTAACTCTAGACTTGCTGGAAGTGCTTTTAAAATAATATTTTTAACTGGTTCTTGTGTGTTTAATGTGTTTCCTAGCTCACCATGTAGAAGATTATTTAGGTAATGTAAATATTGATTAAACAAAGGTTCATTTAACCCAAGTCTTATTCTTAGAGCTTCTCTTGCTGACTCGTTAGCTCGGTTTCCTAAAATTGCGTCAACTGGATCTCCAGGAGCAATTCTTAATAAAATAAAAACTAAACTAGCAATTAACCAAATCATTATTGGCGCTAAAGCCATTCTTGATAAGACATATCTAAATAGAGCCCTTGATCTAGTCACTTATTTTTTTTAAGAAGGTTTAAAAGCAATAAGCCACTCCCATCAAACTCAGGCTTGCTAATATTTAGTTGAGACCAAGCTCGTGGTTTTACTATCCAAACTGGTATATAAGCTGAACCATTAGAGGCCAACTTTTCAACTTCGTTTAACTTCATTGATCTTTCCTTTCCATATAATTTTTCAGAATCCTCTAATGCTTTTTGGAGGATTTGTTCACCCCAGAAACTTCCACTGAAAACAGCTTCTCCATCTTTACAAATATCAGAATCAATTTCATTACAGCTAAGCAAAGGATAAAGATATGATTCCGGGTCAGGATATGCACCTGTCCAATCAAGAATTACTGCTGGATAAACCCCTTCAGATAGTTGTTTATAAATAGTTGTAGACTCTATTCCATTTATTTCAACTTTAAGACAATCTGAAAGATCTTTTTTTATCTGTTCTTTCCAAAAGAGAGCTAATAACTTATCTGCGGGAACATTAGAGCGAAAGGTTAAAGGTATTGTTAGGATTTTGTCTTTGCAATATCCTTCTTCCTTTAACAGTTTGCGAGAAGCTTTAGGGTTATATTTTGGCCATGGAGAAATATTTTCATCTTTAAGTATTGGTGGGACAATAGACCTTAAGGGCTCTCTAATCCCGTAACTTACCTTTTCGGATAGTAGATTTCTATTAACACTATATGATATTGCCTTTCGAATATTTCTATTATTAAATGGCATTAAATTACTTCTTAATGTTATATAACCTATTTCAATTGAGGGACCTAAGCCTTCTCTTAGCATGCCTTTTTTTGTTAATTTGTATAAAGCAATACGTTGACCGTCGTCTACTGAGTTTGATAAAAGTACATCAACCTCTCCATTACGGATTGCTCCAAATAAAGAAGAAGAATTGCTGAAATTAATATAATCAATACCTTGATTATTTGGTCTTTTACCCCAATACCTTGAAAAAGGATCTAATGTTTGTTTCTCATTTTTAAAACCTATTAATTTATATGGACCTGTTCCTATGAAGTTGTTATTAAGAAACTGATCTTTGTGGTTAGAATATCCTTTAGGCGATACTGGCGTTAAATTTATAGAAGTTAGTAAGCCATTGATAGAACTTGAAGGCCTTGATAATTTTAGTCTTATTAAATATTTGTTAGGCGTCTCAATAGTCTTTATTCTACCTCCAATAACATAGCTTTGAGTTCCTATCCTCATAAAGCGTTTAAGACTAAATGCCATTGCATAAGAAGTGAATTCTGTTCCATCATGGAAAAATACATCTTCTCTTAGAGGGATATTTATTGTCAGACCATCTTTGCTAACTTCTGGAAGTCTTTTGGCTAGTTTTGGCTCAAGTTCTCCATATGAATTTAGTCTATAAAGAGGATCACCTAATGCACTAATTATCTGGAGTGACCTTAATGTACTTGCTTGCGCTGGATCTAAGGATTCAATTTTACCTGCGCTTGCAACAAGAATTCTTTTGTTTTCATTGTTGCTAGTACAGGCACATAAAGTTATTGAAATTAAAATCAGAAAAAATAATTTTTTGCCATCTAACTTACCTGATAATTTCTTTCTGAAATTAATAAGTCTCAAGATGTTTATGAATTCTGGCGTTCTCTTTAAATACTAGGAACTACAATTTGATTGGTCGATATTTCAAAAACTGGTGATCCTTCTGTTAGCAATGGCCATCTTCTAACCCAGCATTTTTTATGATTATTATCTATTCCAATAACTTGGAATAGGTCTTTGTCATTCTTAAGATGAATACAATCTCCCTGATGTACACATTTATTATTCTCTTTAATATTACTTGAGCAACCTTTTTTTTCTAAAGACATGAAAAGTACAGAATGAACAGTAATAAGTTCAGTTGAGACCCTTAAGATCTTTTGGCCTTAAATATAGAAATAGCAATGCTTAAAAATATTTGCCACATTTAACATCATTTAAAGACAACCCATATGAGCCTCTAAGGTGTTTACTTCGGTAAGATTTTTGATTTTAGAAAGAGAACTTTCCATTGATCCTCTTTTAACTGCATGAGTAATTACAACTATTTCTGCTCCATTTTTGCTGGCATCAAATTGAACTATTGACTGAATAGAAACCTTGTTTTCTCCAAAAAGATTTCCAATCCTGCCAATTACTCCAGGACTGTCTTCTGTTATTAGGCGCACATAATTTTTTTGTAAAATTTGACTTGAATCAACTAAATGGCAAGCCCTCCAGCTTGTTGAAGAAAGTAGAGGATCGAGCAATTCCTTTGGCCCTTTCATTGCTTGAACTCCTGCAATGTTTAGGATGTCTGCAACAACAGCAGAAGCTGTAGGCCCAGCACCAGCCCCAGGTCCGTAAAACATAACAGTTCCAATAGGGTCGCCTTCTATGAAGATTGCATTATTCACCCCATTTACTCCTGCTAATGGATGTTCTTTAGAAACTAAAGTTGGTTCTACCCATAGGGCTAATGGGATAGATGAGCTTTTTATTTGGTTAGATTTCTCTAGGTTTTCAGCAATTGCAAGAAGTTTAATTTCATATCCCAATCTGCTTGCATAATCTATATCTCTACTTTTTAAATTATTTATTCCTTTTGTGGGAATCTTTTCACGATTGATAGTTCCTCCAAAAGCTAGGCCACTTAGTATTGCTATTTTGTCAGCAGCATCTAGCCCTTCTACATCTGCCGCAGGATCTGACTCAGCATATCCAAGATTTTGTGCATCTTTTAAAACGCTTAGATAATCTGATCCTTCTTTAGCCATTCGACTAAGAATGTAATTGGTTGTGCCATTTATGATCCCACTTACTTTCCTAAGTCTATTAGCTCCAAGAGATTGTTTTAAAGGCTCAATTATAGGAATGCCTCCTCCTACTGCTGCTTCAATTAAGACATACACTCCCGCTGCCGTTGCCGCTTCAGTTATTTCTTGGCCATGCCGAGCTATTAGGGCCTTGTTAGCAGTGACAATTGATTTGCCTAATGAAATGGCTCTAAGGATTAAGGACCTTGCGGGCTCTATCCCACCCATAACCTCAACAATTACCTGAATAGAAGGATCTTCAACTACCTCTAAGGGATTATCCGTGATTTTTGATGAGGCTATAAGTGTATCTCTTTGCTTCTTTTTATCTCTTACGGCAACACGAACAAAGTCTATTTTTGAAACGAGTGGATTACGCCCGTTTGGTTCTTGAAGAATTTTTGCTACACCTGTACCAACAGTTCCTAGGCCAAGGAGACCTACTCCTATCTTTGTCTCCATAATTTTTTGTCGATTGTTTTTAAACTCTTTTAATTAGGTAGAGTTATTTTGAGAAAATTGTAGTGCTTGAGATTTCATATTTAAGAGGATATTTAAAAAACCATTTGCTCTTGATGGCGTAAGGCTTGTTTTTAGGCCGGTTTCTTTTATGAACCCTTCATCAATATTCAATACTTGATTTGGTGTGAGATCGTTTAGCCCCTCTATTAGTAGACTCAGTAATCCTTTGGTAATTAACGCATCGGAATAACCTCTCCAATTGATTCTGCCCTTTGAAAGTATTCCTAGGACGTAAACCTCTGAGACACAGCCTTTAACCTTAATAGCATCCGTAAGTAATTCTTGAGGAAGTTCAGGAATTTTTTTGGCCATCCAAAGAATATATTCATATTTTCTCTTAGGGTTATTAGTTGATTTCAGCCTCTCTACAATTTTATCTAAGATTTCACTCCCAAAAGTCCTTGATGATGACACATTTTTTTCACCCATGAAAATCAGAATAATATTGATTTTTTAAGAAGCCTAACCAGTTAGGATCTTTTTTTAATTCTCTCTTCACCATATTCAGTTATCCAAGCTTTGAATGGAATATCCCATTTGTGAAAAGGTAAAGGAGTTTCTGATACGCAAGCCTTTGGAAGCACAACGTAAGATTGGACAGATTTCCAAGAATTACTTTTTCTTAATCGATCAAAAAAACCGCCACCATAACCTAATCGAATTCCATTTCGATCAATAGCTACTGCAGGAACAAAGATAACTCCAATCTCGTCTGGATTTAGTAATGATCCCTTTAAAGGAGAAGGAATACCACAGGAGTCTTTTCTTAAAGGGTCAATTGACCAATGCCTGTATTCAAGATTTCCTTTTTTATTACAACAAGGTAAGGCAAAGGGGTTGTTGAATAATTGTTTTAAAGACCGAAGGTCGATTTCACCATTTAAAGGCCAATAAATTCCAATATGATTAGTGCTATTTAACTCTCCCTTAGACACCATTCCTTTTATAAGTTTAATAACTTGATTTAAGATCAAGTAACGTTCATTTTTAATTATTTCTGCTCTTAAAGAAAGATATTTATTTCTTTTAATTAGTTTTTGATTTGTAATGCTCATTTTAAGGCTCTATATTTTATAAAGTAATTATCTAAATATTAAATTAATTTCATTCTTGAAATAAACAAGTAAGTGCAATTGCCAATGCATCAGCAGCATCATCAGGTTTTGGTGGGTACTCTAATTTTAATTCTTGCATAACAGATTCTAGTACTTCTAATTTGTTTGCCTTTCCTGTGCCTGCAACTGTTAGTTTTATTTGCATAGGAGCAAATTCTACTGTTGGGACTTTAAGTTTTGCAAGTGTCATAATTAAAACTCCTCTAGCTTGCACAACACTGATTGTTGTACTTGAGCGATAAAAGAAAAATTTCTCAACTGCAGCTTTGTCAGGCTTCCATTTTTTAATTAATTCTGATAGATCTTTAGCTATCTCTACCATTCGATCTCCTTCACTGAGTTCTTTGCTTGTATGGATTATTCCGCAGTCAACCATTTCCAGTTGATTGTCAAATGAATCTATTAATCCATATCCAACTCTTGCTAGGCCTGGATCAATTCCTAGTATTCGCAAGTAATTACTCCTTTAAACTTAGTTCGAAAATTCCAAGGTTACTTTCTTCACTCATTTCAAAGACTTTGCAAAAAGCTTTTATAACACGATCACCTGAGTCGATTTGTTCTAATGGGTCTTTGCGTAGACGATGCCTTAATGAACAAGAGATTACATGAGCTACGTCTTCTTCTGAAACATCTTTTCTACCATCAAATGCAGCTAATGCTTTTGATGCTCTATTCGTAACAATATCTCCCCTTAAACCATCAACATCTAGTTCCCCGCATACAGCTGATATCTTTAGTCGTAAGTCTTCATCTATATTTACTTCTTTAAGTAGATTTTGAGCTTCTATAACTTTCGTTTGCAGTTCATTTTGTTTTGATTGTTTGCTAGCTGAAAACTCTTCAGGATCATTATCAAAGGAAGTTCGTTGATCAACTACTTGAACTCTTAATTCAGCCTCCCTTACAGTAGATACTTCAACGCTCATGCCAAACCTATCTAAGAGTTGAGGACGTAATTCACCTTCCTCTGGGTTTCCAGAGCCTATTAGCACAAATCTTGCAGGATGCCTTACTGATACTCCTTCTCGTTCAACTGTGTTCCATCCAGAAGCTGCTGAATCAAGAAGAACGTCTACCAAATGATCATCCAGAAGATTGACTTCATCTACATAAAGCAAGCCTCTATTAGCCTTGGCTAGTAGGCCAGGCTCAAAGGCTCTAACACCTTCACTTAATGCTTTTTCAATATCAATTGTTCCACAAAGCCGATCTTCAGTTGCTCCCAAAGGTAAATCGACCATGGGAACTTTCTTCTCTGCTGTAGAGACAGTCTCACCATTCTCTAAACGCTGTCTTACTTCACTGCTTTGAAGATCCGGATCAGAGGGAGAACTGTTATAAGGATCTCCTTCAACAATAGGAATTGCTGGTAATAAATCGGCAAGGGCTCTAATGGTAGTTGTTTTCCCTGTTCCCCGATCACCCATGATCATTACTCCACCGATACGCGGGTCTATCACATTCAGTAAGAGAGCAAGTTTCATTTCTTCCTGACCAATCACTGCTGTGAAGGGGAAGACTCTTCGCTTACTGGTTGAACTCACTTTTTAATCTTTTGTGGTGGTTTAAATTTTTTCACATCTAGGCCTGTTATGGCTTGATTAGCTTTAGAAAAGGATTATTAATAAACACAATTATAAATTGTGGACTCTTTTTTTATAAAGGAAGAAGTGTTTTTGGGTTTAGAACTTGAATTATTGCCTTGGTCATTTCTCGAATAAGTTCAGGAGACCTGGAATCATTAAAAGGTCCTTTTACAAGAAATGCTGCTATAGCTCTTTTTGAATCAGGTAATTGGATTATCCCAGTATCACCATACGTAATGCCTATATCTCCAGTCTTGTTATAAACTCTATAACCTTTTATCAATAATTTAGAGTCAAGTCTTTCTTGGCTGTTATCACCAATTCCTCTTAAAATTCCTTTTGGAATTAAATTATTTGATTTAGATGTACTCATTATTTCTCTAAACAAATCCCTTGATTTCTGAGTAAGAATCTCACCCGATTCAATTAAAGAAATTGCAAGTACTAAATCTCTAGAACTAGTAACATTTGTGCCTTCTAAATCTGGTAGTAAATTATTTAACTTTGTATTTTCGAGACCTAGATTTTCTAACTTATTATTAATTGCTTGAATTCCTCCTAATCGCTTGATAAGAAGATTGGCAGCTGTATTGTCGCTAACTCTTATCATTTCAGTTGCGATTTCATGTATTGGAAATAAAGAACCTATTGGTTCATATGCCATCCAGCCAGCACCTCCACCTTTTAAGTTTTGTTCTATTTTTATTGCTTCATTCCAAAGTAACTCTCCATTGTCTAACATTTGAAGAGTCAAAAGAAGAATGGGTATTTTGATAGTGCTTGCTGCTGGCAAGACATTACTAGGTGAAAGCTTTGAGTATTTGTAATCGTCAAGAAAAATAATAAAGGCACTTAAATCAAGATCATTATTTTTATTAGATAATTCTTCCCATTTTGAGCTTAATTCTATAATCTCTTTTTTATAATTAGATAGATTAAAATTATGATTTAAATTTTTGTTAATTGAAAATCTCTTGTTATTAGTTTTTCTATATCGACCTATATTGGTAATTTTCACTTTACTATCCCTAGACTTTTTACCTGTGTAATTTGTTGTCTTGATGAATGATCCAATCAATACCCCAACTCCTATCCCAACAAGGGAACAATTCAATAAGACTTTTAAGTATTTATTCAATTTATTTTCATTTTTTAACTTTTAATAGCTTACCTTTTCTTAGAAGAAGTTGATGTGTTTAATGCCCATCTTATTTGACTGATAATTCCTCTTATTAAAGAAACTTCTTCAGATCTGACCTCTGCTCTTAAAAGTAATGATCTTAATTTGTTCATACGTGCATTTTTTGTGTGCTCTAGTAAAAAGCCAACTTCCATTAAAAGTTCTGAGGCATCTTTTAGAAAATCATCAAATTGCTTAGGCATAACAGGGTTATGACATTCACTTTGATTTAAATTTGTTTTTTTTATAACAGAACTATTTAACTCGTAAAGAACAATTGCTACTGCATGAGAAAGATTCAGAGAGGGATATTCAATAGATGTTTTGAGGCTAATAACTTTGTTTGCGAGTAATAGCTCTTGGTTCGTCAGTCCCCTGTCTTCTCTACCGAAAATAATTGCAATAGGTGTTTCTTTTGGATTTTTTTCGATCCATTTACAGGCTTCTTCAGGTGTTCTTAATGGAATCTTCCCATGATTTATCCTCCCGCAAGTAGCAATTACTTTGGGACAGTCTGAAATAGCCTCTATAAGAGATTCGTATGTTTTAGAATTTTCAAGTATTTTTTTTCCTCTTAAGGCCATTTGCTTTGCTTGAGAATCTTTTGGGTCGCAGCGAGGTGAGACGAGTCTTAATTCCTTAATGCCGAAATTTTCACATAGTCTGGCTACACTCCCAATGTTTAATGCCCCCATTGGTTCTACAAGAACCAATTTTATTAAGTTATTCATTAATAATTTTTTAATTCAAAGAATGCATATATGCAAGAAGATCTGACATGGATTGAGAATCAATTTCAAAACTTGGCATAGGTGGTGTTAATCCTTGGGTTACTTGTTTAATTATTTTGACATCGCTTAGTTCTTTAGTTGCATCATTTAAATCAGGTCCTACAAGGCCTTGAGCAGAGATGCCATGGCAACCAACACAATTCATTCTGAAAAGGCTATTACCTTTCTCTATAGAACCTTTTGTATTCAGGGTCGTTTTTATATATGGACTTGCTTGAGAGGGGATCCACAACCAGACCAAGACTGTAATAGATAAAATAATAAAAACTGGCAATAGAAATTTGGACATTCCTCCCTTTAGAAATGAATTAACTACAGCGGTTGATGACGGTCCAGTCACAAAACCCTATGTAGCATGAAACAATTGTGCTTAATAGTCATAGATTTTGAAATCAAATGATTGAACCCTTACTTTGTGGAATTGTATTGGGGCTTGTACCCATAACTATTCTTGGACTATTTGTAGCTGCTTGGAATCAGTATCGTAGAGGGAGTGCGATGCCTGATTGGGAGTAAGAAGAAGCAGACCAGTTTTACCGTAAAGCTTTTTATCTTGTTTGAACCATTCTGGAGGAAGACTAGGGATATTTCTTTCGGAGAATTCATAAATCACCAAAGCATTTTTTTTTAACCAGTTTCCTTTAAGAAGATTATTAAGCACTAATGAATAAAGACCAGATTTATAAGGTGGATCTAAATAGATAAAATCGAATCTTGGGTCTTCACTAGGGAATTCTTTTAGGAATTTAGTTGAATACTTTTGGCACCCTTTTTTTAGAATATTATTGACTTCAGAAGAAATAACTTCTACACATTTTTTATGTGATAATTCTGAGGCTATAGAAATTAGGTTTGATTTGCATATTTGTGCAGTTTTTTTATTTAATTCAATAGACAAGACTCTTCTTGCACCCATTTGAAGGGCCTCGCATCCCATAACCCCACTCCCACTACAAAGGTCCAGCCAATGGCATTTGTTTAAGTCCTTTCTAAGAATATTTATAACTGCTTCTCTAACTATTGAGGTAGTAGGCCTTGTCGATAGGCCATAAGGACTTTTAAGGCTTTTACCTCCGATAAGTTTTAATGAGGCTTTCAATCTTTTAGGGGAGAGAACTTCCTAGCCATTTGAGCCAATTAAATAGCATTAATTGTCCAGCTTTACTAGATTTTTCTGGATGAAACTGACAGGCTCCAAGATTGTTTCTCCAGACTATTGCAGTTATATTTTCCCCTCCAAAAGGAACTGATGCGGCTAGATCTTTTTGATCAGAGACTTCTGCCCAATAAGAATGTACAAAATACATCCAACTTGATTCTTCGTTTAAAGTCATTAGTGGACATGTTTGTTCTTTTTTTAGTTTTGACCAGCCCATATGAGGAATTCTTTCATTCTTTGAAACAGGAAGTTTTCTAACTGTTCCTTTTAATAGACCAAGACCTTGAGATGAACCCTCTTCACTAGCTTCAAATAATAATTGAAGTCCGAGACATATTCCAAGTAGAGGCTTGTCTTTGGAAACCCAATCCTTTAAATAAGGGATCAGATTTGTTTTTTGAAGGTTGTTCATTGCAGGGTCGAATGAACCTACACCTGGCAAAACTAATGCCTTGCAATTTTTTAAATCATTAGGTCCTTTTACAAGGACTATAGGTTGATCTAAACGCTTAAAAGCTTGTTGAACTGAGTGAAGATTACCCATCCCATAATCAATTAAGCCAATATTAAATATCACTTACTTAGAATTAGTTTTAGTTTAAAAATAGAATAAGTATTTTTTAATACATCCTGTTAAACGAGTTTAGTTGTTATTTGAATTTAAAGGTGTTTTGTGATTGTTCCAGAAAGAGTCGCCTTCGGGACCGCTCCCACAACTGTATCTACTTTCTGCCCTCCTTTGAAAATCATTAATGTTGGAATACTTCTGATTCCATATTGACTTGCAACATTTGGATTTTCATCAGTATTAAGCTTGAAGACTTTTATTTTGCCTTCGAAATCTTTCGAGATCTCTTCAACAATTGGAGCAACCATCCTGCAGGGGCCACACCATGGAGCCCAAAAGTCCACTAATACAGGCACATCGCTCTGTAGGACCTCCTGTTCAAATGATGAATCAGTTACTGCAGCAGCGCTAGACATACCCTTTTAATTTATTGAAAATAATTTTACCAATATTATTTTGCCTGAATATTGAGATGCTGCAATTACCTATGTGAACTGTGACGCTTCTAGTCAAGAATACAAAAAGCCCGAACTCGTCGGGCAAGGGGTGTGTGAGGAGTGTGAGGACAAAGCCCCACAAATCAATATTACTTAATACAAGGGGTTTTAGGTAGGAAAATTATTTTCCCATTCCTAGTTGCTGAGCTTTTTGATAAACCTTTCCTTCAGTCAGAAGAGATGGAGCAATAACTACTTCGACTTGTTGCATCTCTTTGATTGTTAAGGCTCCTAGTGTGCCCATAGAGGTTTTTATTGCTCCTAGAAGATTATGAGTCCCGTCATCAAGGAGAGCTGGTCCTAAAAGTATTCTCTCAATACTTCCAGTTGAACCAACTTTAATTCTTGTGCCTCTTGGCAGGACAGGGCTAGGAGTTGCCATGCCCCAGTGGTAGCCATTCCCTGGAGCTTCTTCTGCTCTGGCTATAGGAGATCCAATCATGACTGCATCGGCACCACATGCTAGGCATTTGCAGATATCTCCACCAGTCACAATTCCACCATCAGCCAGAATGGGGATATATCTACCAGTTTCTTTCTGGAATTCATCTCTTGCGGAAGAGCAATCTGCAACTGCAGTAGCTTGTGGAATGCCCACTCCAAGAACGCCTCTTGATGTACAGGCAGCTCCTGGACCAATTCCGACAAGAACGGCAGCAGCCCCAGCTCTCATAAGATTTAAAGCAACTTCATAGGTGACGCAATTACCAATAACAACAGGTATTCTCATCTGTTGACATAATTCCGTTAAGTCAAGCTTTTGATTGCCTTCTAGGCCAATGTGGTTAGTTGATACAACAGTTGCTTGGAGAAAGAAAATATCTGCGCCAGCTTCTTCAATAATCTCTCTATATTTCATTGCAGCAATTGGAGTACCACTTACTGCTGCAATACCTCCTTGATCTTTTATTTCTTGAATCCTTTTCTTTATTAAATCTTTTTTTATTGGCTGACTATATATCTCTTGCATTAAAGGAACGAAACCCTCTTTGTTAATAGATGCAATCTGATTTAAGAGAGGTTTCGGATCTTCATATCTTGTTTGGACACCTTCTAAATTTAGGACTCCAATTGCGCCAAGTTGAGATAGCCTAACGGCCATATCAACATCAACAACCCCATCCATAGCACTAGCAATTATTGGAATTTCTCTTTTGATTCCTCCAATTTCCCAGCTTGTATCAACCATTTGAGGGTCAACAGTTCTGGCTCCTGGGACAAGAGCGATTTCGTCAATTCCGTAAGCTCGACGAACTGTTTTGGAGTGTCCTAGTTGAATATTCACTCTTGGCTCAAAATATCCTTTCAAATTACCAACTGATGGACAAAAATCATTGTTTGTTGTGAATAGATGATTAAATTTTTTGTTTTTGATTGGGGGGTTGGTTATAGGAATTAACTTTTTTTTTCACTAAAGAAAAGAATTCTCTTCGAGAATCTGCTCGGATAAGGTTCAATGAAGCAAATTTAAGAGCTGAATATAAGCCTATTAATTCTAGAATTTTTGGAGTTAATGGTAACTTCCCAAGTGCGTCTAGGACACCATTATAAAGGGCTAATATTATAAATAGGATTACAATTGCAGATACTATAAAAGTAATGGATAGAAGCCGACCCCAGCTTTTGTAGAATTCACCTTTCTGCCACCATCTTGAAATTTTATTTATAAGTATTTCCCATTCACCACCTTCTGTTTGATTTGAATCATCCTTAATCTTTTCTTCGGATATAATTGAGTCTTTAATATTTGCATTCTCTTCATTATTAGTAGATTCAGATGAGTCATTATTCATCTGAGAGTTTTCTGTGATTTCGAAACTATGAGATGTATTAGATTTGCTGACTTTATCCATGTTTTGCGGGGCATTAAGAATTCTTGAAGAACTCCTCGTCTCTTGACTCATTGGCTACTTCAACAAGTGCTTTTAATTTAAATTAATCAATGAGGACTGACTATGAAATTGTATCAAGTGCTAATACTGCATTTATTTGGACAAATTTAGTTACCAGTTCGGAGTTCTCGAGATATTCTGTTAATTGGTAAAACCCTATTTCATGGCTGATCCAATAGGACCTAGCGGTAATGGTCCTGACGATTCGGGGGATCGGATCATCCAGACAGACTTGCGTAACGAAATGTCGCGTTCCTATTTGGAATATGCGATGAGTGTGATTGTTGGAAGAGCTTTGCCAGATGCTAGAGACGGCCTAAAGCCTGTACATCGAAGGATCCTTTATGCAATGTATGAATTGGGCTTGACTAGTGATAGGCCTTATAGGAAATGCGCAAGGGTTGTAGGAGAGGTCCTTGGTAAATATCATCCCCATGGAGATACGGCTGTATATGACGCATTAGTGAGAATGGCTCAGAATTTCTCGATGCAGATGCCATTAATAGATGGTCATGGGAATTTTGGGTCTATAGATAATGACCCTCCTGCTGCGATGAGATATACCGAATCAAGATTGCAATCTTTAACCACTGAAAGCCTTTTAGAAGATATTGAATCTGAGACAGTTGATTTTATAGATAATTTTGATGGATCTCAGCAAGAACCTACTGTTTTACCAGCAAGGATCCCTCAGCTTTTACTTAATGGATCTTCAGGTATCGCGGTTGGAATGGCTACAAACATTCCTCCTCATAATCTTGGAGAATTAATTGATGGGCTTAGAGCCTTGATATCAAATCCAGAATTAACAGAACAAGAATTGATGAAAATAATAGTTGGGCCAGATTTCCCAACAGGAGGCCAGATATTAGGAAGGAATGGCATAACAGAGACTTATTTATCAGGTCGAGGTTCAATAACAATGAGAGGTGTTGCAGAAATAGAAACTATTGAAGCCACTGGAAGGCCGGATAGGGATGCTGTGATTATTACGGAACTTCCTTATCAAACGAATAAAGCTGCACTTATTGAGCGAATTGCAGACATGGTTAATGATAAGAAACTTGAGGGAATAAGCGATATTCGAGACGAGAGCGATCGTGATGGGATGAGGATAGTTGTGGAACTAAGAAGAGACGCATACCCACAGGTAGTGTTAAATAATCTATTTAAATTAACTCCTCTTCAGACTAACTTTAGTGCAAATATGCTTGCACTGGTTAATGGTGAACCTTTAATTCTTTCATTGCGAAAGATGTTAATGGTTTTCTTGGATTTTAGAGTTGAAACTATAGAGAAAAGAACTCGTTATTTATTAATGAAGGCGGAGGAAAGAGACCATATACTTTTAGGACTATTATTAGCACTTGAAAATCTAGACTCAATTATAGAATTGATAAGATCTGCTCCTGATAGTTCAAGTGCAAGACAGAAATTGCAAGATAAACATGGTCTAACTTCTATCCAATCAGATGCAATTCTTCAGATGCAATTAAGAAGATTAACCGCATTAGAATCAGATAAAATAAGACTAGAACATGAAGAATTGATTGTTAAAATTGAAGATTTCAAGGATATCCTTAATAGGAAAGAAAGAGTTTTTGAAATCATTCAAGATGAATTAAATAAAATATATGAGAAATATAATTCACCTAGGAGAACTGAGGTCCTTAATCTTGGAGCAGGACTAGAAGATATTGATTTAATTGCTAATGAGAGATCTGTTGTCTTATTAACAGAAACAGGCTATTTAAAAAGAATGCCAGTGAATGAATTTGAGGCAACAAGTCGAGGGACAAGAGGCAAGGCAGGTACTCGAACTCAAGGAGAAGAAGAAGTTAAATTATTTATAAGTTGCAATGACCATGACACTCTTTTGCTTTTTAGTGATAGGGGAGTTTCTTATGCTTTGCCTGCTTACAGAGTGCCTCAATGTAGTCGCACCGCAAAAGGGACCCCAGTAGTGCAACTTTTGCCAATTCCTCGTGAAGAAGCGATTACTTCCTTGCTTTCAGTTTCATCTTTTGACGAAGATAAGTACTTATTGATGCTTACTAAAGGAGGCTTTATTAAAAGAACTTCATTAGATGCATTTAGCAAGATAAGAGCTAATGGATTAATTGCTATTGGTCTTGAAAGTGGAGATGCTTTGACATGGGTTCGTTTGGCAGTATCAGGGGACAGCGCATTAATAGGTTCAAAAAAAGGAATGACTATTCATTTCCGTTTAAATGAAAATGAATTACGACCATTAGGGAGAAATGCTAGAGGTGTAAGAGCTATGAATCTTAGGGATGGTGATTCATTAGTAAGTATGGATGTACTTCCAGTAGAACTTGCTGATCGGATTGATCAAAGTACTGATGAAAATGAAGAAGAAAATAATGAAGGGATAGGCATTGCTGAAGGACCATGGGTCTTAGTAGCTTCTGCTAATGGATTAGGGAAAAGAGTTCCTGTTACACAGTTTCGACTCCAAAAAAGGGCTGGAATGGGATTGAGAGCTATTAAATTTAGAATTGATGGAGATGAATTGGTTGGCCTGAAAGTTTTAGGAAAAGGGGAAGAACTTTTATTAGTAAGTGAACGAGGCGTAATTGTAAGAACAAGTGCAGATAAAATCTCTCAACAATCTAGAGCTGCTACTGGTGTTCGACTTCAGCGTTTAGATCCTGGAGACCGCCTTTCAGAGGTTGTTTTGGTACCACATGAATTAGAAGAAGGAGAAGAAGAGCTAGATAAAATAGTGGCAACTGAAGGGTCTGAAATTATTGACAAGGGGAATCCTTCTTAATTGACATTGGATCTTTGTACTGATGTTTTGGTTATGGGGGCTGGGCCAGCAGCTCTTTGTATTGCCTCTGAGTTAATACAACAAGGACTCTCTGTACAAGCACTGGCTTCAACTTCACCTGAGACTACTTGGTCAAATACTTATGGAATATGGGCTGAAGAACTTGAGGAATTAGGAATAGAATCTTTATTGGGTCATAGATGGAAAAATACAATTAGTTATTTTGGCAATGGTATTAAAGATAGTGAAAACTTACCTGTTAAGCATGATTTTGATTATGGATTATTTGATCAAGTAGCTTTGCAGAGATCATTATTAGATAAATGTAATGGTCTTGATTGGCACTTGGAAACTGTAGAGAAAATAATCCATTCTAAATTAAATACTGAAGTTGTTTGTCTTTCTGGTAGTCATTATTTTGCAAGAGTTGTTATAGATGCAATAGGTCATAAATCTCCTTTTATTCTTAGGCCTAATGAAGGACCAGTTGCACAACAAGCTGCTTATGGAATTGTAGGTAGATTTTCTTCCCCGCCGGTAGAATCGAATCAGTTTGTGTTGATGGATTTTAGACCCGATCATCTTAATGAAAAGGAATTAAGAGAGCCTCCTTCTTTTTTATATGCAATGGATTTTGGAGAAGAAATTTACTTTGTGGAGGAAACTTCTTTAGCATGCTCTCCACCAATGCCACTAAACAAATTAAAAGAAAGATTATATTTAAGACTTGCTCATCGTGGGTTAGAGATTAAAGAAATTATTCATGAAGAGAATTGTTTATTTCCAATGAACTTACCTCTACCTTTGCTAAATCAACCCCTGCTTGCGTTTGGGGGATCTGCCAGTATGGTGCACCCTGCTTCTGGCTATATGGTTGGAGCACTTTTAAGAAGAGCTCCAGCATTAGCAAAAGAATTAGCAGATGCAATTGCGATAGAACCTCCTTTGGCTTCTTCTGATTTGGCTAAGAGAGGTTGGAAAGTACTTTGGAATAGAGAACTTGTACAAAGGCATCGTTTATATCAATTTGGACTTGAAAGATTAATGAGTTTTGATGAATCTCTTTTGAGGAAATTCTTCCAGGCATTTTTTAAATTACCCAAAAAAGACTGGTCTGGTTTTTTGGCTAATACACTCCCTTTGCCTCGATTGATAATTGTTATGTTAAAACTTTTCTTTATGGCTTCATATAAAGTCAAACTTGGGATGATTGGTCTAGAAAAATTTTATTCAAACCTTTAAGATTTTCGCCAATCATTTGATTGAATTAAAGGGAAAAGACAATCTTCTTTTTCTATCTCATTTAATAGATTATGAGCCAAATCATCTTTGCTTCCTATTGAATTAATTAAGGTCCAAAAACGATTTAAATGGCGATGTATTCTTTCTTTAGCGAGTTCAGTAGTTGTTCCTGCTCTAAGAATGAAACTCCAGTCAGACGATTGAGATAAAAGAAGTTCTCTTGCAGCTTGTTGAAGAATCCTTAAATCTGATTCTTTTGAAACACCATTAGTACATGTCGTTATCATTGCTCTTGAGGCCTTGTTCCATTCTGGGACAACCCATGAATTGCTTTCATTTAACCAATAATGATGATACCCCCCCTGCCCCCAGCTTGAAGGAGATGGAGAGCATAATTGTAAATTTGGATTATTTGAAAGTTGATCTCTAAGACGTGTAAATTGTATTCCTTCGCTTTTTGATTGACTGAAAAGCTCTGCAAGGAATTTAGGACCTTCGAACCACCAGTGCCCAAATAGTTCCGCATCAAATGGGGCAACTAAAAGAGCTTCAATACCCATGGCTCGATTGAGATTGTTAAGTTGCTTTTTTCTTTCTTTTAGATATTCCTTTGCATGTAACTTGACTCTTATCTCAGCTAGTTTCTCATCATAAATATCTTTTTTATCTAAAGAAGTTTGTTTACTAGTTACTTTATGTAGTTTAATTCCTAGTGGCCTTGGCTCATTAAAGCCAATTTGCTGAAGTTGTTCTTTTGAAAGATCCCATCCTAAATCTCTATGGAATTCACGGTAATCAGAATGACCAGGATATCCTTCGATTGAAGACCAAACTGGAAGAGTAGATTTGCTATCTCTTCCAAAGAAAGCGATACCATTTTTACTGCAAATCGGAGAATATATTCCATATCTTGGTCTTGGGTTTGCATGAAGAAGTCCATGACCATCCAAAACCGCATATTTGAGACCCGAATCAAGCATTAATTTATCAAGGCCTTCATAGTAGGCGCATTCCGGAAGCCATATCCCTAAAGGGTTTTCTCCAAATAACCTTGTGTGTTCTCTTACGGCTGTTCTTAGTTGGCCTCTTACGGCTTCTGGATTTTCTCGAAGGAGAGGCAGATATCCATGAGTGGCAGCACAAGTTAAAAGATCAACTACTTTGCATTCTTGCAAAGCTCTAAATCTATTGATTAGATTACCTTGGTTTTTTTCCCATAAATCGAGTTGATTCTCAAGATTGACTAATAAGTAATTTGCTGAATTATCTAATCCCTTAAGAAGATTTCTGAGAATATCAATTCTAAATTTTATCCAGAGAGTAAAGCGTTTTTTTAATTCTTTATCGTCTATTAGAGATAAAAGGGTTGGGGAAAGGCTTATTGTGATTTTGGGCGTTTCATTTTTAGAAGCATTAGAAGTTTCTAGTGTTTCCAAAAGGGGTAGATAGCACTCTATAAGGGCTTGGAAGAACCAGTCCTCTTCCAAGGAGCCAGCTTCTACTGACCTCACATAAGGCAGGTGAGCATGAAGAACTAGTGCTAGCTTACCTTCTGTCAACTTTTATAGCACCAGTTAGATGAATTGATAATCGATTTTAAGAATATAGCCAATAGCTTAATTTTTTAGAAATTCCATTAGTTTCGTAGGGAAAAAATTTTACATTTCTTTGTTTTAAGAGGAGACATTGAAGAAATATTTTTGATAAAGAAGATTTATTTATTTTTTAATTGATTTTTATTCAAATGATTTTTAAGTTTAGAAAAAAATCAATTAGTATTAACTTAGAAAAATAGTCAATTTGACTAATAACGTTTAGGAAGTATTTATGGCCAAAGATCCAGGCCGAGTTTTAATTTTTGATACCACCTTGAGAGATGGTGAACAATCTCCTGGTGCAAGTCTCAATTTAGAAGAAAAACTAGCCATAGCTCAACAACTTGCAAGATTGGGTGTTGATGTTATTGAGGCAGGCTTCCCTTTCGCTAGTCAAGGAGATTTTGCTGCAGTTCAAAAAATCGCAGAGGTTCTTGGAGGAGATGAAGGCCCAATTATTTGCGGACTTTCAAGAGCCTCTAAAGCTGATATAAAAGCATGTGCAGAGGCAGTCTCACCTGCTCCAAGGAAAAGAATCCATACATTTATCGCTACTAGCGATATTCATCTTGAACATAAACTTCGTAAATCTAGATCTGATGTACTTGCAATAGTGCCTGATATGGTTTCCTACGCAAAATCTTTAGCCGATGATATTGAGTTTTCTTGTGAAGATGCAGCTAGAAGTGACCCTGATTTCCTTTACGAAGTTATTCAACTTGCAATATCTGCTGGTGCAGGAACAATAAATATTCCCGATACGGTTGGTTATACGACTCCTTCTGAATTTGGAAAACTAATTTCTGGTATTAACAAAAATGTTTCGAATATAGATGAGGCGATTTTGTCAGTTCATGGTCACAATGATTTGGGCTTGGCTGTCTCTAATTTTCTAGAAGCTGTTAAGAATGGCGCAAGACAGCTTGAATGCACTATTAACGGAATAGGAGAAAGAGCTGGAAATGCAGCATTAGAAGAATTAGTTATGGCGTTACATGTAAGAAGAAGTTATTTTAATCCTTTTTTTGGGAAAGACTCTAATAGTCCTACACCTTTAACTGCTATTAGAACTGAAGAAATTACAAAAACTTCTAGATTGGTTTCTAATTTGACCGGAATGGTTGTTCAACCTAATAAAGCAATAGTAGGAGCTAATGCTTTCGCTCATGAATCAGGAATTCACCAAGACGGTGTACTTAAAAATAGACTTACTTATGAAATAGTTGATGCTAAAACTATTGGACTAAGTGATAACAGAATCTCTCTTGGGAAGTTAAGTGGACGGAGCGCTGTAAGAGCTAGATTAGAGGAGCTTGGATATGATTTAAATAGGGAGGATTTGAATGATGCTTTCGCACGATTTAAGGATTTAGCCGATCGAAAAAGAGAGATTACTGATAGAGATTTAGAGGCAATTGTTAGCGAACAAGTCCAACAACCTGAAGCATTTTTTCAATTGCGATTGGTTCAGGTAAGTTGTGGAACTTCACTGAGGCCTACCGCAACAGTCACACTTGTAGATCAGGATGGGAGTGAAAAAACATCTGTATCACTAGGGACTGGACCAGTTGATGCTGCCGTAAGAGCTATTGATTCTCTTGTCGGCATCCCTAATGAATTAATTGAATTTTCGGTCAAGTCAGTTACTGAAGGTATCGACGCTTTAGGTGAGGTGACAATAAGAGTTAGATATGAAAATTTGCTTTTTTCTGGACATTCAGCAGATACTGATGTTGTTGTTGCAGCCGCTCAGGCTTATATAAATGCACTTAATAGATTGTTATCTGCCAAAGGCAATAAACCAATTCATCCTCAGCTTGACGATGTGAAAGCCTCGATATCTCAAGGAATTTAATTTAAATTGGGTTTAAACGTAATTTTTACTCTTGCGCGAAGGCATAAGATTGACTTATACGATTAATGGCTCGGAAAGAACAAATTAAATTTATGACAGTAAAAAAAAGTATTTATCGTCTTATTGGTTTAGATGGAAGACCTCATAGCATTTTGGATGCTCCTTATGAGTCTATGGATGCAGCTTTATTGGCGGCTAAAGATTGGATGAATGGCCAAGCTATTAATAATTCATTTTGTGATAGAGCTATAGGAGTAGAAGTTATGACACAAAACGGTTCTTGGAGAACAGTCTCTTATTCACATCGTTCTGTTCAATCTGCTTAATTAAGTTTAAAAGAAGTTTTAGATATTGAGATTTCGAAATATTCAATACTTTAAATAGTTATTTCAATCACTAAAACCTTTTTAATTCTTAAGGCAATTTTCACCTAATTGTTTACCTTGTAATAAGTAAAGCTTTTTGTTGATGCGTAATGGTTTAAGTGGGTACTGGATATTTGCCTGGTTAGGGTTGCTTGCAAATATTGCAGCGATTCCTTTTATAGCTCTTGTCGTTAGTTCAGGCCCACCTCTTCAATTAGCAAATCTTTGGGTTGCGATTTTTCTTGCATGGCCTGCTGCAATTGTTGGAATTGTTGCCGCATCAGGTCTTTTTGCGGAAAGAAGATGGGGGGTAATAATGTCAATTATTGCTCTTTCAATGGCAGTTTCAGGAACTTTACCTTATGGAATATTTAGATTGATAAATGAAGGTGATTTGTTTGGTTTAAGTGGATTATCTTTATTTATTGCGATTTTGAATTTGATAGCTTTAATTTATTGGTGTAAGCCTGGACATAGAAAATTAAGACTTTAATTTAATTTTTAGTTTTCTATTAACTAAAAGTATTTTGACTACTTATTGGATATTTCAATCTTCTATGACTCATTCTTTTCCAAACTCTTACAAAACCTCTAGTAATTAATTCTATTTCCCCTCTAGTAAGACTACTTTCATTTAATTGACCATCTCGTTGCCTAGCTTGAATTATTTTTCTAACTGTAGAACATGCTTCCTGATCATTTGTTGTTATTTCTAGTGATCTGAGAGCGGCTTCACAGCCATCTGCGAGCATAAGAATTGCAGTTTCTTTAGATTGAGGAATAGGTCCTTTATAGCGAAAACGTTTTTCTGTGGTTGAAGGATCTTTTTTTATTGCTTGGTGAAGAAAATACCCCATTTTCAAGGTCCCTTGATGTTCTGGAATGAAATCAGCAATTGAGCTTGGTAGTCGATGGCGTCGAGCAAGTTTTAGCCCCTCATCAACATGAGCTTGTAAAACGTCGGCACTTTTAAAAGGATCCTTTATTTGATCATGGGGATTACATCCATCTTCTTGATTCTCTATGAACCATTTTGGTGCATAAAGTTTGCCGACATCATGATATAAAGCACCAGTTTTTATTAGATCAACGTCAGCACCAATACTCCTTGCTCCTTCTACTGCTAATCCACAAATCATTAATGTATGTTCAAAAGTTCCAGGAGCTTCTCTTGATAGACGTCTAAGTAATGGTCTTTCTTGATCAGCAAGTTCCATTAAGCGAGCCTTTGTTAGTAATCCAAAGGTGTTTTCAAGAATTGGGATTAAAAGAATGGTAAACATTATCATTGCTCCAACAACTAAAGCTTCCGATATAAGTGCCTCAGTACTTGGTCGTATATTCTCCAATATTGCAGAAGATGAGGAGAGTTGATTCCTTATTAAAAACCATTCAAAACCTAGTGATATGAAAGGTAAAAGGACTGCTATTTGAAGCAACTGAGCTCTACTTCTCATTTTGCCTCCTAAGAAGGAAACAAGTGCTGCTGTTGTTGAAGCCACAATTAGACGTCCTTCTCCAATCCCGCTAACAGGAACAGGCCATATCAAGCTTCCAATAGCCATCCAAGTAAGTGCGGTACTTGTGCCTATGCCCTGAGATAGAAGAAGAGTTGGAGGAATAAGAATTGCTAATGGACTTGCTACGGAGCCAAAAATAATTTTGCTTATTTGTGCAATTAAAAGAAGGCCTAACGCAAGAAGGCCTTGCCTTGGTTTTAGGCGAGGGTTCTCCCTTCTCATTACTAAAAGTAATATCCCGCAACTTGAAAGTGCCTCGACAAATTTAGATAACCATTCTATTGGCTTAGGACTTCTACTTATTAGACCAAAATGTGCAAGGGTGTCATACCGTTTTTGTGTTATCTTTTCTCCTTTCTTTATAATTAAATCTCCTTTATTAATGAGAGGATACTTTGGTATCCCTAACTTTTTAATTTTTTCTTCAAAAAGCTTTTGACTCCTTGTTGGGTCGTGACGAAGATTAGTATTTCCTTTGAAATTACGTGCAATTAGTTTCTTCCCAATATCAATAGCAGGAGATCTTCTTTCATTTAATTTTGATAACTGTAAAACTATAGATTCTTCCAATTGATCAGATGCAAGAGTTTTTATTAATCCTTGACTAAGCATTCTTTTAGAAACAAGTAAAATTTCTTTCTCCCACACTTCTATTGCTGTATAGGATTGTTCTGCTAACCAGATCTTCTCTTTTTCAGTAAGTTTTATATTTGACCTTTTTAAAGAACTCGATTTTGTAAGTCTTTTTAGATCATTTAGTTGACTAATTAAATTATTTTGTAGACGCTGAGTTTGCTGTTTATCAATTACCTGAACAAAAGTAAGAGGTATTAGTTCCGAACGTTTCTTTTTTAAGGCTTCACTATCAGTTATTAAAGCTTGTTTTGGTGCTATTGCATCATCTAGAGCCAGGTCTCCAGGTCTCAAATCTGGGACTGCTAATAATTTATAGCTTGAAATTATTGAAATTAATAGACAAATTATAAAAAGCCCAATTTTGTCGGCGACCTTCCATTGAAGTGCAGAACGTCTGGGTGACTGGCTCCCGAGCCAATTTCTCCAGATACTTTTTAATCTGGTGGATTTCAACACAATCCTTGGAAGCAGAACATAACGCTAGCTATTTATTGGATACATGCTGTTATTAAGGTTGTTTTGGTTGTATGGCAATTAGGCTTGATGGGAAAAAACTTGCCAAGGAGATAGAACAAAGGCTTTTGCAAGAAATTAATAGTGGTATAGACGCAGCAGGAAGACCTCCTGGTCTTGCTGTCATAAGAGTTGGCAATGACCCCGCTAGCGAAGTATATGTAAACAATAAAGAAAAGGCTTGTTTAAGAATAGGTGTTAAAAGTTTTGGAGCACATTACCCAGAAAATATATCAACAAAAGATCTGATTGAGAAAATTCATTTGCTAAATAATAATGATGAAGTTGATGGAATTCTTCTTCAATTACCTCTCCCTGAAGGAATTGATGAACAATTGCTTTTAAATGCGATTTCCCCAGAAAAGGATGCTGATGGATTGCATCCTTTGAACTTGGGAAGATTAATTAAGGGAGAGAAAGGTCCAAGGTCATGCACTCCTGCAGGAGTAATGGCATTATTGGCCAATTATAAAATTCCTATTGAAAGTAAAAGTGCTGTTGTTGTTGGTAGAAGTATTCTTGTGGGTAAGCCAATGGCTTTAATGCTTCAAGCGGCTAACGCAACAGTTACGGTTGCTCATTCTAGAAGTAAAGATCTAATTTCTTTAACTAAACAGGCTGATTTGCTTGTTGTCGCGGCAGGCAAGCCTAATTTAATTGGATCAGAGCATGTTAAGAAAAATGCTGTTGTTGTAGATGTTGGTATTCACCGAATAGCTTCTAAAAATACAAATAATCTAGGTCCTTCTTATTTTTTGTGTGGTGATGTTAAGGCTGATGAGGTTGATTTAATTGCTAATGCAACTACGCCTGTACCTGGTGGAGTTGGTCCTATGACTGTGATAATGCTATTAGTTAATACTGTTAGTAGATGGCAAGACCATTGCGGTTTGTCATTTACTCTGGGCGATCTTCTCCCATGAGGCGCTGTCCCTGAGAGAATTTAAAGAAATAGATTTTTCTTATGGCGGAAGAGGCCATTTCTTCTTTTGATTTCGCCGATTATTTGGCAAAGTTTAAGAATCGAATAGAAATTGCTTTAGATGATGCTCTTGGTCCGGAAGAGCCTGAGATTCTTAGAGATTCAATGAGGTATTCGCTTCTTGCAGGAGGTAAGAGGCTTAGACCCATACTTTGTTTGGCAGCATGTGAGCTTGCTGGTGGGGACTATGAAAAGGCCATGCCTACGGCAGTTGCGTTGGAAATGATTCATACAATGTCATTGATTCATGATGACCTTCCGTCTATGGATAATGATGATTTGCGTCGTGGACGTCCAACAAATCACAAGGTTTATGGAGATGCAATTGCAATTCTTGCAGGAGATGCTTTATTAACAAGATCTTTTGAAATGGTTGCTATTAGGACTATTGAAGTACCACCTGAAAGACTATTAAAGGTGGTTGGTGAACTTTCTTTAGTATCAGGAGCTCCTGGTTTAGTAGGTGGGCAGGTAGTTGATCTTGAAAGTGAAGGGAAGGAAGTTGATTTGGAAACCTTGGAATATATCCACCTCCATAAAACAGGCGCACTATTAAGAGCTTGTGTTACATGCGGGGCTTTAATTGGTGGAGCTGATGAAGAGCTGTTAAAAGCTCTTTCTATTTATGCAAAGGGCATTGGATTGGCTTTTCAAATTATTGACGATATTCTTGATGTAACGGCAAGTAGTGAGGTCTTAGGTAAAACTGCTGGAAAGGATTTAATTGCTGATAAGACTACTTATCCAAAGTTGTTAGGACTTGATGAATCAAAGCAAAGAGCTAATGAACTTGTTTCTAAAGCCAAGAAAGCACTTGAGCCATGGAAAGATAAATCTATTCCGCTTTTATCCTTGGCTGATTACATAACAAACAGAGATAGATGATTTTTTAAATGGAATTTGAAATATTAGACAATTCAGTTCTGGCATGGGGATTAATTTCATGCGGATTGGCCCAGCTCTCTAAGCTTTTGTTTGAATTTATTCAATATCGAAAATTGCGTTTCTCCGTACTTTTTGAGACAGGAGGAATGCCCTCTAGTCACTCGGCTTTAGTTACTGGAACTGCCGCGGGGGTTGGCATTGAAATGGGATTTGATGATCCTGTATTTGCTCTCGCGAGCACAATCGCTTTTGTGGTTATGTATGACGCTAGTGGTATTAGGAGAGAGGCTGGACTGACTGCGGCGAAAGTTAATGAGCTAAGTAGTAAGAATGATCAAGCTGATGAAGTTCTTTTAAAGGAAAGTTTGGGACATACCCGTCTACAGGTTTTGGTTGGTAGTCTTTTTGGTCCTGCGATAGCTTTACCTGGAATTGTTTTTATAGGTTCTCCTCTGGATTTGTTGAATTTCTTTGAACTTATCTCGAGGTGAATAAATCTTTAGATATTGAGTCATCGTCTGGAATGACTTTTGATCAGAATTGTGCAAGAAAAAGTTTTATTAAATGGCTTGAAAATTCGTCAAAAGAACCATTCGTACTTAGTGGTTATGCGGGAAGTGGAAAAACATATTTAGCGATGAAGTTCCTTGGGTTGGTTGAACTTAAGGAACTTTGCTGGACAGTAGTAGCTCCGACGCATAAAGCTGTCGGCGTATTGCGTAAAGCTTTACTGGTCGAAGGACTTCGCCCTACTTGGTATCCCTCGACGGTTCATAGACTACTTCGATTGAAATTAAAAAGAAATGGATACGAAGAACTCTATAAAGAAACAGGGCAGACAGAGAAAGCATTGGAGCAGTTGGACCTCGTTCTTATTGATGAATGCTCAATGATTGATAGTACACTTCTGGAAATTATTCTCAAATGTGCACATGCGTTTAAGACTCGTCTAGTTTTTGTAGGTGATCCTGCTCAGTTACCTCCAGTGGGTGAGGCGCAAAGCCCAGTTTTTAGTCTGAATAGATCTGTAACTACTCAGCTTCGAGAAGTTGTTCGTCATCAAGGACCTGTATTGCAGTTGGCAAATTGCATTCGGGAAGGAGTTATCCCTTGTTATGTGCCTCCTTGTGTCCCAGTCGTAAGGACTTCACAAGGATTGGTAGCAAGTGTAGATAAAATGTCTTGGCTAAACAAGGCTAAGAAGGCCTTAAGAGCTGCTTCTGAACAAGAGAATCCTGATAGCGCAAGAATTCTATGCTATACAAATCGTGTTTTAGAGAGGCTTGTCCCTCACGCTAGACGAGCAATACATGGAGATATGGCCGATCAGCTACCTGTTTTACCTGGTGAAGTATTGATTACTAGGAAACCAGTAATGGCTGCAGCTTCAGCTAATGGAATAGGGGTTGGAGAAGATCCAGATATGCTTATTAGTTCAAACAGGGAGATGGTAGTTACTGATGTGCTCCCAGAAATATGTGATACTTTTGATTTTATTAGTACAGATGATTATGACATTAAGGCTCCAGTTATAGAAACATTAGTAGCTAATGTCCGATGTGAGGAAAAAGAGTTCTCGATAAGGCTCCTTCCTCAAGCTTGGAGTGATTCAAGAAAACTCCTAGATGATTTCCTTAAGGAATTGACTTTAATAGCAAAAACGGCTCCTAATAAACAAGGAAAAAGATTTTGGCGTAATTACTTTTTTATTAGAGATTCCTTTGCTTCTGTTGGACCTGCGTCTGTTTTGACAGTACATCGAAGTCAAGGAAGTACATTCGAAAATGTGTTTGTATCTTCTGATGTTTTTTGGCCTAATGATATGTGTTTAAGAAAGCAGTTGCTTTATGTTGCAGTTAGTAGAGCAAGCCATCAAGTTTGGTTTGCAGGTAATACCAAAAACGAGTCATCTGATTCTATTTGGAAAGATCAATTGAAGTTGTTCTTGGACTAAACAATAATAGCCCTTAAATTTTGATTTACTTTAGTGCTTAATTGTCAAGATTATTTAATACAGCAGATATCCATAGATTAAAGATATTCTCTGAGCTAGGCCAATGAAGATGTATCCAACTTGCATGAAAATTTTTACCGCTCCAACCTTCTTCAATAGGCTGCTTATTCCATCTAGTTACTTTCCAAGGACAGGTTAATTTATGTTTTTTTAAATTAACTTGATCAATCTTTAGCTTCCAATAATGAAATTCATGTCCAATTAATTCTTCGTCTTTTTTTAAAATAAGACTATCTTTCAAACTTTTTAATTGTCTATAGCCTACTTCAAGGTTGCCTTTATCTGCTTCGAAAGGAAGTATCCCAGCCATTGGATATTTAATGCCATTAAGGTCTGTTAATGAACTACCAAGAATAAGCATGCCGCCACATTCTGCATAAATTGGATGCTTTCCAAAAAAAGATTTTATTGAGTTAAGAGCTTGAGTGGAATTACTAATTTGCTCAGCGTATTGTTCAGGAAATCCTCCTGGTAGTATTAATCCTTTGCATTCGTTTGGTATCGTTTCATCTTCTAATGGCTTAAAGTAAATAATTGGCATTCCAATGGCTTCTAAATATTCCTGTACTTCTGGATACCTGAAATGAAATGCTTTGTCTTGGGCTATTGCGATTGGATATTGATTTGATTTTAATTTTTTTTCTTGTTTATCAATTAATAGATTAATTGGAGTTGTCTTCTTATGAGTTGAAGGTGCCTTGAGCAGCCCTTGGAAGCTCTCTAGGTCTAAATGTTGCTCAGCAACTTTCGCCCAATAATCTAATTTCTTATTCAAGTCAATGAGCTCATGCGCTGGATTTAGTCCTAAATATCTACTCTCTAGAGATAGTAGTGGATCCTTAGGAAGTGATCCAAGCATTTTGACATCTATTGAATCCAGGACTTCCTTTAACAAGTCTTTATGCCTTTCTGTATTTACTTGGTTGACTACTACTCCAGAAAACTTGAGATGAGGTGCATGATTAAGAAAACCTTTCACTAAAGCAGCCAATGAAGCTGCTTGCCCACGTGCATTAATTGTCAAAACTATTGGAAGATCGAGTTCTTGTGCAATATCAGAAGTACTTCCTTTGCTTGATGAACCGAGGCCATCAAATAAGCCCATTACACCTTCTACAATTGCTAGGTCTGTTAAGCCTCCATAGCTAAAAAAACTTTGTCTAACCCAACTTTGTTTGCAAATATTTAAGTCCAGGTTTCTACAAGGTCTATTAGAAGCAGCTGTAAGTAATTGAGGGTCTAGGTAGTCAGGCCCCACTTTGAAAGTCTGAATACTTTTATTGTTAAGTCTTGCCCATGAAATAAGTACCAGAGTTAATAATGTTTTTCCACTATTACTTGATGGTGCAGCAATAATACAAGCCATGTCTATAAATATCTTTAGTTGCAGCTGAAATTATTCCAAGCTTTTAAGCATTTTTGCTGCTAATGGAGTAGCTGAAGCCATTAAAGGACTTGAGCTACCTCGACTACTAGACAGAAGACGCGCTACGTCAGTTTCTACAGATTGAAATTGATTAGGTACAACTTGTTCGACTAGTTCCATGCTTGCCATCCCTCCTGACTCAAGTCTCATACATTCACCAGACTCGCAAGCAAGAATTACACAAATTGCATTTTCAGGGTCTTGCTTTGATTTGCATATAACTCTTAAACCTACTATTTGTCCTGGATGAATACTTGGCTTGCCAACAGGTAAATGAATGAGTCGACATTTTACAGCCTCCCCATCAACTCGATTAAATGTCGCCTCTATGTTCTTGCCATCAATTGATATACATTTTTCCAAGCTCCATTGTAATCGGTCTGCTATCCATGCTGCTAACAATAGGCCTTGAACTGGATGATTTCCTTCTACATCTATATCCAGGTTGACAACATTATCTAGATAATCTCTTCTGTGTAGGGGATCAAATACTATTGCAAGTGTCTCTCTCCATATACGTAGACGTAACCAATTCAAATCATTAACGGCTTGACCAGCTGAAATTTTTTCTTTAAGAAGATCTAGACATTTTTTGGGGTCCCCTAAAGCACTGTCAATAATTAAGCGACGATTCGGTAAAGAAAGTTTGCGCAGAAGATCAGGAGCCTCATCTAATCTTCCATTCCACCATAACCAAGATGGAAGATCTTCTGGAACTAGATCTTCTAGAATCACCAAACTGTTTTCGATTGAATTAATACCTCCTCTAAGGACAACAACATCACCACACGCTGAGCTTCCACCACCCTCATCTAACAATGGGCAATAAGCAGCAACTAAAGTTTCTAGTTCATTATTATTCTCTATTGTTGGCGCTAGAGTAATCAATCTTCTTGGTTGCAGCTCACTTATCGCAGTATCAATATATTGACCTCTTAAATCTTCAGTATGTTGTTGGTTTCTTTGATTAGATAACGAAGAAGATACACTTTTGTCTAAAGGAGGAGTGCTATGAGGAAGATTTTCTTCGATGACAACTTTTCTTGCTGCTTCAATTACCTCAAGACGTTGATTACCTATTATCGGACCTTCAATTTTGCCATTCTTTATTAGTTTTTGTTCAATCCAGGCAGGCTGCCAAATTAGCAAAGAAAAAGTGTTAGCACCTTTATTACCACTTTCATCATGAGACCATAGTTGATTTAGATAGCTAGGGATCTCAGATGGTGGTAATTGGAGAGGTGTTTGAACAGTTAGTTGTGGAGACATAAATGAATCATTTGCATTGTGGCTTTAAATTGTGTTTATGGACGCCGCCATAAAAGATGATCTTTTGCTAATAGAGCATCGGCTTCAGCTGGTCCCCATGTCCTAGATTCATAAGGATAGACAGGAAGTTGCCAGGGTCCATCTTCTATTAGTTCTAGTAAAGGTGTATAAAGTCTCCATGCAGCTTCGACTTCATCACTCCTTGTGAAAAGTGTAGGATCACCGAGCATGGCATCAGCTAAAAGCCTTACATATCCTTCATCAAAGGGCTCCCCAAAAGATTCATCATAGGAAAATTCCATTTCAACAGGTCTGCTTCTCATCCCTGAACCTGGAGATTTCACCTCGAAACGAAACTCTGCTCCTTCATTTGGTTGAATCCTTAAAATAAGTTGGTTAGACGTTGGGCTGCCACCGGCCGAGTCAAATAAATGCACAGGTGCTTCACGGAATGTAAGGACTACTTCACTTAATCTTTTTGCTAGCCTCTTACCGGACCTTATAAAGAAAGGCACGCCCTGCCATCTCCAATTATTTATAAAAAGCTTCATTGCTACATAAGTTTCTGTTGTGCTATTTGGGTCTACTCCAGGTTCCTCTCTATAACCAAGAAAAGGATTGCTTTTATTACCTCCTTTCCCATACTGTCCTCGAACACAACATTCCCATGGTTCACTTTCATTTGCTAATCGAGCAGCTTGAAGAACTTTAGCTTTCTCATTACGTATTGCTTCTGGATCGAAATGACCAGGAGGTTCCATTGCCGTAAGAGCAAGCATTTGGGTCATATGATTTTGAACCATGTCTCTTAAGGCACCTGAACTTTCGTAGTACCCCGCTCTGTCTTCTACTCCAACAGTTTCAGAACTAGTGATTTGAACACTTGAGATGTAATTTCGATTCCAAATCGGCTCAAAAATTGTATTAGCAAATCTCAAGACAAGAATATTTTGAACAGTTTCTTTCCCAAGGTAATGATCAATTCGAAAGATTTGGCTTTCTTGGCAGCATCCTTGAACTAATTTATTAAGAGTTTGAGCACTTATATAATCCCGTCCAAATGGCTTCTCTATTACAACTCGACTTCTTTTAGGGTCGTTTAAAAGTCCAGCAGATGAGAGGGCTTTGCAACCTGCTCCATAATAGTTAGGAGAAACAGAAAGATAAAAAGTACGATTTCCATGAGTTGCTTTTAACCGATCAATATCTTCTAACCTTTTGCCAAGATTAAGGACGTCCTCAGGGCGTTGAAGATCTACAGGCTCATAAAAAAGATTCTTTGAGAATTTTTCCCATTCGAGAGGACTGTCATTTATTTTCTCTTTTAAAGCTAAGGTCATTTTTTTACGGAACTCATCATCAGTCCAGGGCCTTCTTGCACACCCCAATAAAGCGAACTCGCTTGGCAATCTTCTTTGTTTGAAAAGTTCAAAGAGAGCTGGTACAAGCTTTCTTTGAGTCAAATCACCACTGGCCCCAAAAATTACAAGGCATTGAGGAGGGATTACTCTCTCTTGCCTTAGATCAATTCTTAAGGGATTTGTTACCGGGACACTCATTAGTTATTAAACTCAGCAGATGAAACTATCTGATAAGTAAATTCAAAGAGTTAAAAAACATATAGCTATCTTTTATTCTCAGATGCCCAAAATTAATTTGGGAAACTTATTTAATATTTTTATTGAGGTTATCAATTTATACTCAATAAGTTTCCGCATGCCATCTTCCCGCTTTTCTTAATTGGGGTCTTAATTCTGACCAGTTTAATCCCTTGGCTTCTGCCGCTGTAGACATGGCTTCATCAATACCAGGTTCCATTCCTTTAAGGCCACATAAATAAATATGAGTTTTAGGATTCTCAATCATTGTAAAAATTTCATCGGCATGCTCTAAAACCCGATCCTGTATATACATCCTTCCTCCTTTTTTGTTTTTCTGTTCTCTACTTATTGCTTTTGTATAGATAAGATTTTGAGGGTATTGACTTTTGTAATGTTCAAAATCGTCATCATAAAGAAGGTTTGCGGTTTTAGGCGCTCCCATAAATAACCATGCCTTCCCTTTGAAATTCCAGTTATTCTTTTGCCTTTCTGTTGGTTCAAACATTTTTCTTAAATATGCTCTCATTGGAGCAATTCCTGTTCCTGTGGCAAACATAATTATATTTGCATCTTCATCTTCAGGAAGAAGCATCTCTTTCCCTACAGGCCCACTGATCTTTACATTGTCTCCTTTTGAAAGGTTGCAAAGATAAGTAGAACAAACACCATTAATAGTTTCGCCATCTTTCTCATATTGAAGTTGTCTTACGCAGAGAGAAACAGTTTTACCTTGATAGTTATCACCGTGCCTAGTGCTTGCAATTGAATACAGTCTAGGTTTATGAGACTTGCCTTTTGCATCTTCACCAGCTGGAATAATTCCTATACTCTGACCTTCTACATATTTAAGGAAAGGTTCACCTCCTTCTAAATCAAAAGTAATATGTTGAACTGTTCCTATAGCCCCTTCTTTTAATACTGAATAATTTTCTGTAACTTTCCCAATAAAAGGTGATTTAGGTTTATATGTGTTTATAGGTACATCTGAATGAGGCTTTTTGTTAATTGATGGTGTAGAAGTGGATTTTTGGGGTGAAATATTTTCTGAAGCCTCTTGTTTTTTGACTTGGTTAGAAGAAGAAGTTCTATCCGATGATTCTCTAGATGTATTTTTGCTAATTGCAGGAGCATTCATCCCGTCATAGTCGGGGCCCACTACTACACCAACAATTGCAAATAGCACTATTGAAGCTATTCCAACTAAAACTGCTGTAGGAGCTGGAGTGCCAAGTAAAGATGCGAATGTGATATACATTGGTTTTTTTTTAATTGAATGAAGTTAACTTAAATAATGCCTATTCTTCCAACTTGTTTGAAGATGGAGATTCTAAATCCTTTTCCGAGCTAGGAGAATTTTGGCTTAGGTCTTTAGATTCATTTGATAATGAAGTCTTTTCTTCCTTGTCAATTTTATTAGAGGAAGAAGGTTTGTTTGAGTTGACTTTTGTTTTTTCTAGAGGCTGAGTTGCCTCTTCCGTGGACTTTGAGCTTGATGCAGCTGGATTTATTTTGCTTTTGGCAGAGGCAGGTGAATTTTTACCTTTTTCTTGGGAGGGGTTTGAATCATCTGTTTTTTTAGCAAAAATTTTGTTCTGAACAAAATAGAAAAAACCAATTATTATGGGAATATGAGCAAGCCCACCTGCAATTACTTTTATTTCTGAGTAAGCCATCAAAAATTCATATTAGATTGAGAGAATACCAATTTTTATGAACGTTTAGGTAGATCATTCTCTTCAAAGTTCACGTTTTGAGATTGGTATGCCTTTTACTTTTTAAAAGATCGATTATTCAGTTATCTCTGGATATTTTTAAACTTCGAATTTTATTTTTATAATTTGCATCTAAAAGAACTTGTAATCATCTGATTATTCCTCAGATGTATTTTAAATTTCTTTTTTATTTAAAAGTAGCCCCAAGGGGATTCGAACCCCTGTCGCCTCCGTGAAAGGGAGGTGTCCTAGGCCTCTAGACGATGGGGCCAAGATAGCGATCAATAATATTTGTACTATTGATCACATTCGAAAACTAAGGTCCAACCTCACCACTCGTCAAGGTACCCTCTATGGAATCAGGTCCTTGCCAGACTGGAAGCGTAAAGAAAAAACAAGCACCTTTTCCTTCTTCTGAAACGACCCAAACTCTGCCCCCATGGACTTCTACTATCCTCCTGCAAACTGATAGGCCTATACCGAAACCAGAGGTTCGATCAGAAGTTTGAGGTAAACGTACACGGTCTAGAAATATCCGATCGTGCTCTTCTTTTGGTATCCCTGGTCCACAGTCACAAACACTTATCTCAACCCATTGATTTGTTCGATGAAGCATAGTTATTGAAATTTTTCCTCCATCTTCAGAATATTTAAGTGCATTTTCTATGAGATTTAATAAAACCTGGCTGATTCTTCTTTGATCTGCAAGTACACAAGGAAGGTCAGTTGGAATGTCAGTATTTATTCCAATATTTCTAGTAAGCCAAAGTTTTTCAAGTTCGAGAATGACTTCTGCAGATATGTTGGCAAGATCTAACTTCTTGGGATTGAAAAGTGCCTCCCATCTAGTACTACCTACTTCAAGTAAATCTTTAGAAAGGAGCTCTATTTCTTCCAGGCGTCTTTTTAAGACTTCTTGAAATTTAGCAATGGTTATTTGGCCTAAATTTTGGCTTTGTGCAGCTAGAACAGCTGCAGTTAAAGGCGTTCTAAGCTCATGCGCAACCATCCTAAGTAATCTTTCTTGTGATTGGATTTGATTGGTAAGGGTTTCATTCTCTTGACGCAAAAATAAAAGTTCGTCTTCTAATTGAAGTTCTTTCTGAGATCTAAAATTACTTTCAAATTCTTTTTTTCCAATCTTAAGGTGGGAGACACTTGCGAGTCCTTCTTGATGCCATTTAGGTATCCATGTCCTTACTTGTTCAAAGATACTTGTTCCTGCAAAGATTTGTTTGGGAAAAGGAGAAAGCTTTATTAACGCTGGGACTGCAATAATTCTATAGAGTTCGAGTATTTCAGGGCTTTCGCTGGGTTCTGATATTTGGAGAGAAACGTTAAATCCACACTCCTTGCTTTCAAGGAATTTAAGTAGAGATCTCAAGTCTCCGCTAGAAAGGTGGATACGACTTGCTACAAGAAGTAGCTTTAGAGACCTTTTCTGTTTTTCCTTGATTTCATCCAAACCGTTTTGAGGATTTACAAATTACTAATTACCTTAAAAGATTGTAAAGCGATTTTTTGATTGGCATATAAGTATATAAATTTCGTTTACTACTTTGGGTTAAGCATGTAATTATTAGTCTGACCATAGGTTGTAAAAAGCAATCTTTGGCTGAATAATAATCACCAGATCCATTGAGAACTATTTCTTTCAATCAACTCAAGGCTTGGGCAATACCCTTAGCTCTTGTTCCTATTTCTTTAATATTCTTTAGCTCTTCAATACATTCAAGGGATAAATTCTCCTCAAAAAATAAAAATGAAAGTGTAAAAACCTCTCCAGCCACAAGAGAAGATACCTTTCTATATCGTCAGATAGGAGTAAATATTTTATGTCGGGCTAGATTGGCAGATGTAGAATTCCCGAAGTCTCTTGGGATAGCTTCAGCAACTTTTGCAGATATCATTTCACAAAAACATGGAGGTTTCGTTGAGGAAATACCAGAAAAGAAATTAGACCCTAAACAACTTTATGTGAGTGCTGAGTTGCAAGTTATAGAAGGTGCAATTAAATATTGCCCAGACAAAGTTCCTGCCGAAGCTAAGAAAAAATTCAAGGAATTTATGAAGAAACAGAAAAAATAACCCTAGATAAATTCTTAACTTTTAATTAATTTTAAGTTATCTAAACATAGAACTTACAGAGCTCTCCTCGTGTATTCTCCATATTGCCTCACCCAGCATATTTGCAACTGACAATATTTCTAATTGTGGGAAAAATTGATTAGAAGGAACTGGAATACTATTAGTCACAATTACTTTTTCAAAAAGACCTTTTGATGAAAGTCTTTCATATGCTGGTGGAGAAAAAACAGCATGAGAAGCACAAGCAATAACTCTATTTGCGCCCTCTTTCCTTAATAGTTCTGCACCTGCGCAAATAGTCCCTCCTGTATCAATCATATCGTCAATAAGAATTGCAGTTTTGTTTGCAACCTCTCCAATGACAGTAAGACTTTCTGCAACATTATGATCTGATCTCCTTTTATCAATAATTGCTAAAGGTGCATCTTTCATTTGCTTTGCAAATGCTCTTGCTCTTGCTACTCCACCAACATCTGGAGAAACTACAACTATTTGACCTAGATCTTTATTTGACAAGCAATCAACAAGGACTGGAGACCCGTAAATATGATCACAAGGGATATCAAAGTAACCTTGGATTTGAGCAGAATGCAAATCCATTGCAAGTACTCTGTCTACTCCTGAGGTAACAAGTAAGTTGGCAGTTAATTTTGCTGTTATTGATTCCCTTCCGGCAGTTTTTCTATCAGCTCTCGCATAGCCATAGTATGGAATCACTGCTGTAATTTGCCTTGCAGATGCTCTCTTACAGGCATCTACCATAATCATTAACTCCATCAAACTATCATTAACAGGAGCACATGTAGGTTGAATCAGGAAGACATCGCAGCCTCTTATTGATTGCTGAATTTGAACATATAATTCTCCATCTGCAAATCTTTTTGATACAACTGGTACGGCTTTAATTTGCAAGTAATCTGCAATCTCTTTGGCTAAGGCAGGATTAGAAGTACCACTGATTAAGCGTAATCTGCTTGTGTCATGATTCACGATTTCTTGCTCAGTATTTGCAGCAGTGAGGAAACTAGTCACGGTTAACTATTCTGCATGCAAAACATTTGTTTCTAATCGTAGGACTCTATAGGACTCTTCTTGCCACTAATCAGAGAAATTAATAACCTTATCTTCTAATAATGATTTTTTATATGCCATTCCTTATTGGAACGGGAGCATTGCCTGAGGCTGATATGAGCTCAGGATGTATTGCCCTGTCAGCCTTTTGGGGAGGGGATTACAAAAAACTTTCTGTAGACGAGCAGCCATCTAAATTTCTTTCCTCTTTCTCTAATGAAGATAGTCTTTATCAATTAAATGGTGATGCAGCCAAATTTGATTCAATTTATGGAAGTTGGTTGGAAGCTTTAGCTGCTTGGAGAAAATCTATTGTACTTATGGTATTGCCATCTAATCGAGGAGAAATACCAGGTAATGCATATGCTTATGTTTCGTTGTGTAGAGATCTATCTGTACCGCTCATAGGAATTGTTCAATTAGGAGGTGATTGGGATAGTCGCAATAGAAAATTAGATGGGTTGCCTTGGTGTGGATGGCTTCCAATAGATGAACTTAAAAAAACTGGTAATTCAATAATCCCAATGGATACGATAGTTGTCTGTGAGAATATAAAGAGAAAGATGAAAGACCTAAATCTTTAAGTTCGAATTTTCGGGAGGCAATAGGAAAAGGTTCTATTTAGTTTCTAGTCGTTTTTAAAATTGAGATATTTTCCTTCTCTTGTAATTTCTTCATTAATTGTTTTTTGACTAGCTTCTCCTAAAAAGTAATTCATTGTGCAAATGGTTATCCAGAATCCTCCAATGCCTACTCCTATGCGATGAATAGTTTTTCCAGGATATTTTCCAAGGATTTTAGGCATTAAAAATAGAAACTTGCTTTATTTAAGAAGTTTGTGAGGTTAAGAAAGAACTTACTCTTTTAGTAAGTACTTTTAGTACTATTTTGTAATGAGAGAAAATATTAAAAAGATTTTTAGGACCTCAGGCGTTTTACTTCATCCATCTTCTTTACCTAATAGTCCTGTTTGCGGAAGTTTTGGTAGGCCTGCAAGAGACTGGTTGAGATTATTGTCGAAGAATGGAATTGGCGTGTGGCAATTCTTGCCAATTGCGCCTACGGATAAAACTGGATCTCCTTATAGTTCTCCATCTGGTTTTTCCTATAACCCATGGTTTATTGACGTAAATGATTTAGTTGAAGAAGGTTTCCTTCCTGATTCAGTTTTTAATCAAATTCCAGGAGCAATAGAACAATCAGCTTGTTCAATCGACTTCTCATTGGCTGATTCTCGAAGTCAGTTCATTGGAACTCTCTTGAAAGAAAATTGGAAAACTCAATCACTACTAAGACATCAAGAATTTAATTTATGGAGAAGTAATCAGTTTTGGTTAGAAGATCATGCGGTTTTTATGGAACTTAGAAGACAATTTAATGACCTGCCTTGGTGGAAATGGCCATTACCATTCTCTTCCTATGAGAATTTTGACTTAAAGCAATGGAGTGAAAGCCATCAAGAAAAACTGTTGGAACATTTGTTATTGCAATGGCAATTAGATCGTCAATGGAAATCATTGAAATCTTTAGCAAAGAGACTTGGAGTTATTTTGTTTGGTGATATTCCTTTTTATGTATCTAGAGACAGTGCTGATGTTTGGAGTAATCCCTCTCTGTTCTCAATTTTAAAAGGAAGAAATTTACACTTACAGAGCGGTGTCCCTCCAGATTATTTTTCTGACGATGGACAGCTTTGGGGCACACCTGTTTATCGATGGAAAAAACATAAAAGGACAAGATTCCGCTGGTGGAGAGGACGATTCGCTAGACATTTAGAACAAGTAAATTTATTGCGGATTGATCATTTTCGTGCACTTGATTCTTTTTGGGCCGTTCCAGGTGATGATAAAACTGCAAGAAATGGATATTGGAGACCTTCCCCTGGATTGGAATTACTTAGCTTATTAAAGAAAGATAATCTGGGCCAACTACCTTTAGTGGCAGAGGATCTTGGAGTAATCACTCCGGGAGTCGACTTATTAAGAAGCTATTTTGGTTTACCAGGAATGAAAATTCTTCAATTTGCATTTGATGGTAATAAGGACAATCCATATTTACCAGAGAACATTAAAGGAAATAATTGGATTGTTTATACAGGAACGCATGATAATCAAACTTCTCTTGGGTGGTGGAATGAATTAGATGACGAAAAGAGAAGATATATAGCAGAGAGATATAACAAAGAAGGTTTATCGCCTTGTTGGCAATTGATTGAGATGGGGCTTTCTACTGAGGCAAAGCTTTTTGTTGCGCCTATACAAGATGTATTAGAATTAGATGATAAAGCCAGATTGAATAAACCTGGAACAATAGAAAATAATTGGTCTTGGAGGTTGGAATCATTTGATTCTGAGTTAGAAAATTCACTCAGAAATTACGGTAACCTAAGTAGAACATTCGAGCGTACCTCTGAAGATATTTTCGAAAAATATCAAATTTAAATATATAAGGAATATAGTATATTTATACGTGGAATTTATATTTAAATTTCTGTCTGTTAATTAATAGAATTGCTCAAATCTTCTAAATCTAGATTTTCCTTAATATTCGAATCAAATTCCAATGGACTTATTTGTATACTGTTTAACTTAAATAAGTTTTCTTGTTGTTTGTTGAGTGCAATTATAGAAAAGAATATCAGGCAAAAGTAAATAAAGTTTCCTTGCCATGACGAAAATATATCTATACTTCCAGGTGATAAAAATTTCTTGGGTTTGTTTCTTATTGGACCATTTGCTTTATGAAGAATTTCAATCAAGCTATTTTCTGGGAGGCTTAACTCTACTTCTATTATTAATAACATTTTTTTTAGGAATGTTTTTTCAGGAAGTTGATCTAACCATCCATTTTCAAGAGCTTCTATTACAAAAATTGAAACTTTAGTTTTTAAAGCTAGTTGCTTTCTACTTAGATTATGTATCTCTCTTTGTTTTCTTATTAGATTGCATGCATTGGAAAATATTAAATCTTGCTTCTCATTCTTATGAAGCTCCTCTTCCTTTTCTTTTTTATAGAAATTAAAAAAATTAATTATTTTCTTCATGGTTTATTAATTTCAATTAGGTGACACCATTCACTTTTATCTAATTCTTTCCAATCACCTTCTTTTAGATTGGAAATATTTATATTAGAAATTGCTATTCTTTTTAGATCTATAACAGGATGACCTAATATTTCAGCGGTTCTTCTGATTTGACGATTCCTTCCTTCTTTTAGAATTATATTTAATAGACTTTTATTTATAGAATTCTTTAAGATTGAAACATCTGCATTAAGTGATTTGCTTTGATTAAGGTAGATACCATCTTGCCATTTTCTAATTGTTTTCATAGAAGGGTTTCCTTTTACCCATACGTGATAAGTTTTCTTATGTAGGTATTTGGGATGAGTTAGCTTAAGGGTAAGTTCACCGTTGTTTGTTAATAGAATAGCCCCACGACTTTCCTGGTCAAGTCTTCCTACCGGATGTAAGCCTTTTCTTATCTCTATTGGCAATATGTTAATTACTGTTTTTCTACCATGAGTATCTTTACAACTGCAAATAACTCCTTTGGGTTTGTTTAATAGTATTACTCTATGTTTAATATTTAGATCTATAATGGAATCATCTAAAGAGATTTTGTCAATTTCAGGATCTGCTTTATCTCCAATAAAAGCAATTTTCCCATTTATCTTGACTCTACCTTCCTTTAAAAATAATTCTGCTTTTCTTCTTGAGGCCAATCCTGAAGCGGCAATAATCTTTTGAAGTCTATATTTCATTTGGCTGAACTTTAAAAGCATTTAAATTAATAAGAACTATAAATCTAATAATCATTACCTTAAATATTTTTAAGTATCCAGTAAAAATCTTATTAGACATAAAGTGGTTTTAGGTTCTTAAGGAGGGTACTTGCTATTTTACTTGGATTGAATGTCCTTTTGATTAAGTTTATAAGCTCTTTAATATCACTTGTGTTTAAATGTTCATCTTTAATTAAACTCATTAAGAGATTTCTCCTGATTAAAGATCCTTTTGATCCTACAAGTAACCTAAGACTTGCACTCGCAAGAGGTATAAGCTCTTCATTATCCCCCTGAGGGTTCTCTAGTAAAACCTTAAAAAGGCTTTCGATTCTGCTAACTCTGATTCTTCCTTTTTTATCAAAGATAACTTGAGATAAAATATCAATCATTTCGGAGTCATTAGATGTTAATAACCTTTTTGCTACATAAGGATAGGCTAAACTAACTATTTGGAATTTAGGATCTAATTTTAATGCTAGACCTTCTTGGCTGATAACCGCTCTAATTATCAATGCAAATCTTGCGGGGACTCTAAAAGGATAGTCAAACATTAATTCTGAGAATTTATTTGTTATTTCTTTAAAGTTAAATGAAGCAACTTCTTTGTTTATAGCAGAACCAAGTACTTCTTCTAATACAGGAACTATAGGAATTAAATCTTGTGTTTGTTTTAAAAAACCAAGTTGTTGAAAATTTAAAGCTACAGAATGGAAGTCTTGATTGATAAGATTGACAATTGCTTTGGTAAGAATTAATCGGTCATCATTAGATATTGAATCCATCATTCCGAAATCTACGTAGGCTAGATGTCCCATTTCGCCTGTCTTTCCTTTTAAAGCAAACATATTTCCAGGATGAGGATCTGCATGGAAATATCCAAACTCTAATAGTTGTCTTATCCCACTTATTACTCCTGTTTTTACAATTGAAGAAGGTTGAATTTTATTTGAAATAAGATTTTTTCTATCATTAAGCTTTATACCCTCTACCCAACTTGTTGTAAGAACTTTACTTGTAGATAACTTATCTTCTACGTTGGGAATAGTAACTGTAGGATTGTCAGCAAAAAGTTTAGCAAAACTTTTTGCATTAATTGATTCTTTTTTATAATCAATTTCATCAAAAAGACTTCTTCCAAACTCATCAATTATCTCTCCTAATCCTACACCCAAATTTAATGGCAATAATGGACCACCGATCATCCCAAGAATTTTTATTATAACTAAATCACGTTTAATAATGAAATCTAAATTAGGCCTTTGTATTTTTACAGCAACATAGTAGTTATTATATAAAATTGCCTTGTAAACTTGACCAAGGCTTGCTGATGCTATTGGTTCATCAGGGAAATAATCAAATAATTTTTCAGGACTATCTCCTAATTCTTTTTTTAAGATGCTTAAGGCCTCATTATGATCAAAAGGAGGAAGATTATCCTGCAAATTTGTAAGTTCTTCTAACCAATCACGCCTAATTAAATCTGGCCTTGTAGAAAGTGCTTGGCCAACTTTAATAAAACAAGGGCCTAACTCTGTAAGTGTAGTAAAAATCTTCTTGGCTAAATCCTGTTGAATTTGAGCGTTTTTACTTGAACCTTTTATTAAGATATTTACTATAAGTAAGATCAATGAAAAGAGAATATTTAAAATTCTTGGGATCCATATCCATGGACGAATCATTAACCATGCTAGATCTCTGTCAAAGTTGTAATCCATATAATTATCATAAAAACTTCTTTATGAAGTTTTACTAGGGATGTTCAGCTATAAGAAGTGAATTTTTGAAGTGTACTTTAGCAACCAAGAGATAATTTATGAAACTTTCTAGTTTCCTCTCTCATCACAAGTCTAGGAGCTTTTTTTTACCGGCTCATTCCAGAGGACAAGCCTTACCAAATGACTTGAAGGAATTATTGAGGAAACGTCCTGGTATCTGGGACATTCCAGAAATCCCAAACTTTGGGGGACCTCTTTTGAACTATGGAGCAGTAGCTGAAAGTCAGCTTGCTTGTGCTTCTGAGTTTGGAGTTGAACGTGCTTGGTATGGAGTAAATGGTGCTACTGGTCTTTTGCAAGCAGCTCTCCTTGCAATTGCAGAACCTGGAAGTGCAATTTTAATGCCTAGAAATGTCCATCAAAGTATTATCCAAGGGTGTGTTCTTGCTGATTTAAAACCAATACTTTTTGGACTTCCTTTTTTAGCGGATAGATGCCATTTCCTTCCTCCAGACAAAAAATGGCTTAGCAAAGTTCTAGATGAAGTTAGCTTGAAAGGAATTCAGATTAAAGGGGCTTTATTGGTTAATCCTAGTTACCACGGTTATGCAGAAGATATTGTTCCTTTAGTTAATTTATTGCATGAAAGAGATCTACCTGTAATTGTTGATGAGGCTCATGGGTTTCATTTTTCTATCGGAGCAGGTGAATTACCTAATTCTGGATTAAAAGCAGGAGCAGATCTGGTTGTTCATTCTTTGCACAAGTCTGCTCCAGGACTTAATCAGACAGCAGTTCTTTGGAATCAAGGAAATAGAGTAGACCCATCACTTGTAGAAAGATGTATTAGCTTGCTTCAAACTACAAGCCCTAGTTCGTTATTGCTTGCATCTTGTGAATCAAGTTTGCTCGAATTTCATGGCCCTAGAGGAAAGAGGAAGTTGGTTGCAAGTATTGAGAAAGCAAATAAGATTTCTCAAAAATTAAGAAATAATGACCTGCCTTTGCTTGCTACTCAGGACCCGTTTCGTTTGATTCTTCATACTTCTGCTCTTGGAATTAATGGATTTGATGCAGATAAATGGTTGATTTCAAAAGGTATTATTGCGGAACTCCCAGAGCCAGGGACTTTGACTTTTTGTATGGGCTTTGCACCTGATTTTTCTAAGGCTAACTTTCTAATCCGAGAATGGAACAAGCTTATAAATTATGGTTTTGATAGAGAGTCTTTACAACCTTTTTCTGCTCCTTCATTTCCATTGATAACGGAAATGAAGATGCCATGTTTTGCAGCATGGAGGAATGAATCAAAAGAAATAAATATTCGAGACGCGTTAGGTAAGATTGCAGCAGAAATTATATGTCCTTATCCTCCAGGCATTCCAATAGTTATTCCTGGAGAGTTGTTGGATGCAAATCATATAGCTTGGATACTTGAACAAAAGTCCTTATGGCCTGAGCAAATACCTTCTAAAATTAGAATTGTTTCGTAATTCTACAATTACTCTACTAAGGCCTTAACTTTATAAAATTAAATAAATATGTTTAACCCATTATTTTTCTGCTTTAATCACTATTTATAAATGATATTTAAATTTTTAAGTAATAGGGTCAGGAGTGGATTGCTTGCTGGTTTATTTGGCTTATTAATAGTCATTCTGGGAGGCTGGTGGTTTACCGTTGCCGTTGGAGTAATTGTTCATTTCGCACTACTTGAATTCTTTAGGATGGCAGAGTTCACAGGGATAAGACCTGCTACAAAAACAACTCTTGTTGCCTGTCAAATTATCCTTGTCACAACTCAGTTAAGTGTTGAAAATATTATTTCTGACCAACTAACTGCGGCAGTTTTGCCTCTGTCGGGTGCGGCTATTTGTGGCTGGTTATTATTGCAACCAATAACTGGTTCTATTGCAGATATTGCAGCATCAATATTTGGATTGTTTTATCTTGGATTCCTTCCAAGTCATTGGTTGAAATTGAGAAACATTTCAGAAATTGATTTAGGAAGTGAGTTAAATATTATGGGTAATATTCATATTTACGATATTAATTATGGAATGTTGTTTACCCTTAGCGCTTGTTTTATGATAGTTTTATTTGATATTGGTTCATATTTTTTTGGCAGTCATTTTGGCAAATCTCCTTTGTCACCTATATCTCCTGGTAAAACTATAGAGGGTGCATTTTGCGGCCTATTATGTTCTATAATAGTCGGAATTATTACTACTAAAGTATTGCAGATTGAGATGGGATTAGTTGTAGGATCTTTGCTTGGTATTCTTGTATCTTTATTTGCTTTGGTAGGAGACTTGACTGAGTCAATGATGAAAAGGAATGCTGGAATAAAAGACTCTGGCAATGCCTTGCCAGGACATGGTGGGATTCTTGATAGGATTGATAGTTATCTTTTTACACCTGCAGTTTTATATTATATAGTTATCCTTCTTTTCCCTTTTATAGCTAAATAATTATTTTCTATTTGTTTTATTAAACTGTTATCTGAGAAGAGCCATAAAGTATCATTTTATTGCTTTCTAAAACTGCTTTTTCAAAAGTGATTGATTTATCCATAGGGATGAATACTGATTTAGAACTATCATTATTAGTAAGGAAAAGTTTGCCGTATTTTGAAATTAAATAAAAATCATCTTGCTTCAAAAGCTTTCCCTTTGTATCTATTCCTGACAAACTTAAAAGATTACCTTTGATATTTAGATCATTTAACTTTTCAGCTCCAAGAAGTTCTTTGCTGAGGAAACTGCCAAGCCATTCCCATTTACTTGAGAGTAATATATATTTAAGTTCTTTGCTAATTAAATTAATCTTTCCATTAATATTAAAGTCTTTATTGAATGTTAATTCCTTTGAAAACAAATTAATATTGAAGCTAAGAGATCCACTTCTTAATTCAACATAATCTATTAATATGTCTTGGAAATTTATTTGTTTGCCTATTATATAAGAGCTGTTAACGTAACCATTTAAAATGAAAGAAGTTGATGTTTCTATCTCTACTTTTAAAGAATTAACCTTGTTACATTTACTTCGTATCCACAAACTTAATGCTTTTTCAATAATCTTAATCAGAAAGCCTTTTTTAAAAATATCTGAGTTATTCATTTTTTTTGCGGCTTAACCAAATATCTGCTATTAGATTTGGCTTATCTAGATGAGGTAAATGTCCGCATTCATCAATCTCTTTTAATTCTTTTTTTAGTATGTTCATTGAATTTACTCTATTTTCTTTATTTATTATTCTGTCATTAGCTCCCCAGATAACTTCTATTGAGTGTGAGGGTATTGTTTTCCCAAAAATTGCAACGCCTCCATTTCGAGCAAATGTAGAAAGTGATCTATGCCAGCCATCAACATTTAAGTGGATAGAAGCTATTTGTTCTTCAGCCGGGCCAACGCTTTCTTCTGGTTTTGCAAATGCTTGTCTACATAAACTCTTTCTAATAAAAGGTTGCCGTAATAGGCAGACGCCTAATTCGTTAAATGGCCAAGGTACTTTAGTTTGTTTATTAGTAAGACCTGCTGGAGAAATTAATAGAAGATGATTGATTGAAGAATGGTTTTCTTTAGCAAGTTCTAATGCGATTGCTCCACCCATAGATGCCCCAATAACTCCAATAGGGGATTTTGGGTTCAAAATACCTAATATTTTTGTTAAATGAGAAACTATTGATTCCATCCCATAATCTTCGGATTTTGGTCTTGGGCAAAAACCAAATCCATATAAGTCAGGGATTATTAATTTATACTTATCTCTTAGTAAGGGAACAAGTCTTCTGAACTCTAGGAAACAACTATCAAAGCCATGAATCATTAATAGTGGAGGACCTTCACCTGTTAAGACAATTGGATATAAATCATTATTACTTTTAGAAAATCCATTTATATAATGCCAGCTTACTTTGTTTGCCAAGTCAAAAGCCAAGGGGTCGATTAAATCATTAGTTAAATTATCTAATTGTTCTTTAGGTGAGTTTATGTTTCTCAATCTTTTAATGGTTAATAAATTAATTCAAGCTTCTAGCTATAGGATTTTCCATATAGTTTTTTGTAGACAATTCATAATTAATAATGGTTTTAAATAGTATTTCATGATTAATAGAAAAAGGTAGTAGATGAATCTCAGGATTTTCATCGCAGGTAAATTTACAAGCCTCTTTTATATTATTAGTTGGAATTTTATCTAAACCTAAATCTTTAAGAGATAAAGGAAGCTTTAATGATCTTAGAAAAGGAATAAGTTGTTTTCTTGCTTGTTTTGCCAATTGATTATTCATATAACTTTCTTCAAGTTGTAATTGTATAAGTATTCCGAATCCAACTAATTCACCATGAAGTATTTTTTTAGATGAATTAAGTTGAGTAATTCCATTATGGATAGGATGAGCTGCAGCAGTTCTACATCTAGAGCCTCCTATCCCACCAATAAGACCAGCTGTTAGCCCACAAGCTTCTATCACGCGTTTCCATGAATCACTTGTTGGGTCTTGAAAGGCTGCTACCCCATCAATAAATAATTGATCTCTTAAAACCCTTGCCATTTGTACGGCTTGCTGTACAAAACCATCAGTAGTTGCACTTGAACTGAGTGAGGCTTCATACCACTTTGCAAGTCCATCAGCTATTCCACTTGCAAGAGTTCTTGGAGGTGCCTGTCTAATAAAACTATGGTCAAAAATGAGCAAATCTGGGCATTTTTCAAGAGAAATATCTTTTATAAAAGCTCCTTCTTTTGAGTAAATGTTGGATAAGGCAGTCCAACCAGCGCAGGTTGCGGCACTAAGTGGAATAGTGATGCATGGTAAAGATAATTGATGAGCTATTAGCTTCCCTGCATCGAGAACTTTCCCCCCTCCTGATGCGATAACTGAATCGCAATTATTATTAATAATTATTCTTCGTAGATTTTCTAAATCTTCTTGGCAACAATCATATTTTAGTTCGGCAGAAATAGTTTTTATTCCAATACTTTCTAATTCTTTTAACAAGCACGTTCTTATCTTTGATGTCTTTTCACTTCTGCCAAGTAATAAAGGTTTGCGGCAAAATGATTTTATTTGTTTTATCCCTTCTTTCCATGCATTTTCTCCCCTGATGATTTTTTTTGGAGATATAGAATGATAGGAATTATTTTCAGTGATCATTAGGCTATCTCATAATATTAAAGTTTTTAGAAAATACTCAAACTCTTGCACTAGCTAGTTCTGGAGTTGAATTTGCTTTCCCAGTATTTTTTACTATAACTTTTTTATTGTCATCAATATCTACTTCAGCTTTATCACCTTCCTTAATTCTTCCAGATAAGACTTCTTCTGCAAGACTATCTTCTAATAGGCGCATAACTGCTCTTCTTAAGGGCCTTGCGCCATAAGATGGATTGTATCCTTCTTCAACAAGCCTTTCTTTAAAAGCTTCAGTTACTGATAGATCTATTTCTTTATCTTTTAGCCTGGAGAATACTTCTTTTAACATTATTTCAGCAATATCTTTTACTTCATCCCTAGTTAGTTGTCTAAATACGATTATTTCATCCAATCTATTAAGGAATTCAGGTCTGAAATATTGTTTTAACTCTTCATTAACTAAAGATTTGATTCTATTATATTGAGTATTCTCAACACTCTCTCCTGAGAACTCGAACCCTAGACCACCTCCACCTTTCTCTATTACTTTTGAGCCAATATTAGAGGTCATAATTATCAAGGTATTTTTAAAATCAACTGTTCTACCTTTTGAATCTGTCAATCTACCTTCTTCTAGAAGTTGAAGAAGTAGATTGAAAACATCTGGATGTGCTTTTTCTATTTCGTCAAAAAGAACTACTGTGTAAGGTCTTCTTCTTACTGCTTCAGTTAACTGACCACCTTCATTAAATCCTACATAACCAGGAGGAGAACCAATTAGTTTACTTACGGTATGACGCTCCATGAACTCTGACATATCTAAACGAATCATTGCTTCTTCACTTCCAAAAAAATATTGAGCTAAAGCTTTTGTTAACTCAGTTTTCCCTACACCTGTGGGTCCGGAAAATATAAAACTTGCAATAGGTCTATTAGGATTCTTAAGACCTACTCTCGCTCTACGAATAGCCTTGGAAACTGCTTTTACTGCCTCATCTTGACCAATTAATCTTTGATGAAGAGTATCTTCCATATTTAATAATTTAACGGATTCACTTTCGGTTAGTTTTTGTACTGGTACTCCAGTCCAAGAAGCAACTATGTGTGCAATATCTTCTTCACTTACGATTGGAGATTTTAAGTTGTCTTTAATGTCATTTGTTGTATTTATTTTTTCTGGCTCTTTATTTTCTATTGAGGCATTATTGGGATCTTTAGATAGGTCATTAACTTTTTTATTCCCTTGTAAAAGTGATCTTATCTCTTCTCTAAGATTTACTTCTTTTTCTCTTAATTCACCAGCTTTAGTGAAATCTTGCTGCCTTACAGCTTCTTCTTTCTCTTTTTGAACTTTACGCAACTCTTTATCTACTTCTTTTGCTTCTGGTGGTAGTTTTGAGTTGAGAAGTCTTACACGACTACCTGCTTCATCAATAAGGTCTATAGCTTTGTCAGGTAAGAATCTATCGGAGATATAGCGATCTCCTAGGTTTGCAGCAGCATTTAAAGCTTCATCAGTGATTTTTAATCTATGGTGTTGTTCGTATCTTTCTCTTAGTCCACGAAGTATTTCTATCGTATCTGCAATTGAAGGTTCACCAATCATTACTGGTTGAAATCTTCTTTCAAGCGCGGCATCTCTTTCTATATGTTTGCGATATTCATCTAGCGTTGTAGCTCCTATACATTGGAGTTCACCTCTAGCTAAAGCTGGTTTAAGAATATTTGCAGCATCTATTGCGCCTTCAGCTGCTCCTGCACCAATAAGAGTATGTACTTCATCTATAACAAGAATTACATTGCCAGCGGTTTTAATCTCTTCCATTATTTTCTTTAATCGTTCTTCAAACTCACCTCGATATTTAGTTCCTGCAATTAATAGACCAATGTCTAAAGTTAAGACTCTTTTTTCTTCTAGGATATCTGGTATCTCTCCTTGTTGAATTCTTTGTGCTAGCCCTTCAGCAATTGCGGTCTTTCCTACTCCTGGCTCACCAATTAAGACAGGATTGTTTTTAGTTCGTCTTCCTAGAATCTGAACAACTCTATCTATTTCATCATGTCTTCCTACAACAGGATCTAATTTTGCTTCGCTAGCTAGTTTTGTCAGGTTTGTACCAAATTCATCAAGGGTTACTGTTTTGGCAGAACCTTTACTTGATCCACCTCCTGCGGTAACTTCTGCTGTCTCTCCAAGCATCCTTATTACTTGAGTCCTTACTTTGGCAAGATCTACTCCTAAGTTCTCAAGTACCCTGGCGGCAACTCCTTCACCTTCTCTTATTAAGCCTAATAAAAGATGTTCTGTGCCTATGTAATTATGACCTAATTGTCTTGCTTCTTCTAAAGATAATTCGAGTACACGTTTTGCTCTAGGGGTAAAGGGAATCTCAACAGCTACAAAGCCAGAGCCTCTTCCTATGATTTTCTCAACTTCAACTCTGGAATCTTTGAGATTTACACCCATTGATTTAAGGACTTTCGCAGCCACCCCTGTGCCTTCTCCTATAAGGCCAAGAAGAATTTGCTCAGTTCCAACAAAATTATGACCAAGGCGCCTTGCTTCTTCCTGGGCAAGCATTATTACCTTGATGGCCTTTTCAGTAAACCTCTCGAACATGTCTTAGTAGGCCACGAGAATATATATCTAACTTATCAGGATTATGAGTGGAATGTGAAAGGATTGTTCTTTTGTTTATGGCAAAAATCTAATTTGTTTTTTTTTATTCTAAACAAATGAACTAAATACTCTTAAATAGTGCGGCTTACCGTACTCGTTATTTGTTCTATCTTAATCTTAATCGTAGTTTAGATTTAGAGAAAGTATCAAAGCATCACTTCCGTCTTTGTAGTAATTTTTTCGCATACCAGAAATTTCGAAGCCAAATTTTTTATATAACGCATTTGCAGAATAGTTTGTGCTTTTAACTTCAAGGGTTGCTTCTTTTGCTCCTAAGACATGAGCTTTTCGTAAAAGAACTTTAAGAATTTTTGTACCCAGTCCAAATCCTCTCTGCTCAGGATGAACAGCAATGGCTGTTATATTTAATTTTCTTAAAATAATCCATCCACAGGCTAAAGATATTAGATTTGATTTAAAAAAAATACCAAGACAAACCTTTCTCGAATCAGATAATTCTTTTTCCCATTGACTTTTTGACCAAAGTCCATGAAGTGCGATTTCATCGAGTTCAAAACAATCATTTAAGTATTCAACCCCAATTGAGATAACCTTTAATTGGGAAAATTTTGTTTTTTTGAATAGATCTTCTTGATTCACTTATTGAGTTCGGGAGGTCTTTTAAAATTGAATTTTCTGATTCTTTAACTCAGTCTTCTGATGGCTAGCTTCAGCCCCTTTGAGAAAGATAGGAACCTTAATAGTCCTAATAGAAATATTTCTCCAATTACTTCAGAGGTTAATGAAAGAGGCGCTTTAATTATTGGTGGTTGCATTTTGAGTGATCTGGCTAAGAAATATGGAACCCCACTTTATGTTCTCGATGAAGCCACTTTAAGAACCTCTTGTAGATCTTATCTTGATGCTTTGAAGGAAAATTATCCTGGTCCTTCCTTACCTTTGTATGCGTCTAAAGCAAATAGTTCTTTAGTAATTTGCAATATTATTTCGTCAGAAGGATTAGGCCTAGATGCTGTTTCTGAGGGCGAATTATTAACAGCATTAAGAGCAGGAGTGCCAGGAAAGAATATAGTTCTTCATGGTAACAATAAGTCTGACCAAGAATTATATTTTGCCTATACTAATGGAGCTACAATTGTTATTGACAATAACCATGATATTGAAAGATTAGAAAAGATAATTCCTAATGATAAAGAACCTGTAAATCTTATGCTTAGATTTACACCAGGGATAGAATGTCACACTCATGAATATATAAAAACAGGACATTTAGATAGTAAATTTGGTTTTGACCCTGAACAGCTAGAGGTTGTATATCAGAAGTTATTAGAATCAAAATGGGCTAATTTAACAGGTTTACATGCACATATAGGTTCGCAGATTTTTGAAATAGATCCTCATCATGACCTTGTTAAAGTAATGATTGAATCGTTACTTCTAGCCGATAAGATAGGTCATTCTATAAAAGACTTGAATGTAGGAGGAGGGTTGGGTGTTAAATATGTTTTTTCTGACGATCCACCTTCTATTAATAAATGGATAAAAGTAATTTCTGATTCAGTAGTTGAAGCTTGTAAAAGTAAAAATATTCCTTTACCAAGATTAATGTGTGAACCTGGGAGATCTCTTGTATCTTCTTCTGGAGTTACTCTTTATACGATTGGGGCCAGGAAAAATATTCCAGGTATTCGTACATATATTTCTGTAGATGGGGGTATGAGCGATAATCCCCGACCAATTACTTATCAGTCTTTATATACAGCTTGTTTAGCTGATAGAGCACTTGAAGAAAATAATGAAGTAGTTACTGTTGCCGGAAAACATTGTGAGTCAGGAGATATTTTGCTTAAGGATTATCCTCTGCCAGTAATTAAAAGCAATGAGGTCTTATGTGTTTTTGGCACAGGTGCATATAATTTTTCTATGAGTTCTAATTACAACCGAATACCCAGACCCGCTGCTGTAATTGTTAATAATGGGTTTTCAGAGATAGTTCAACGTAGGGAAACAACAGAAGATTTGTTGCGGATGGATGTTCTGCCAGATCGCTTTATTGGAGTTCATTAGGTAGGTTTAGTAAAACATTGGGATGTGGGAGTGAATTTTTGGTGGAATATAGACTTAAGAATTCTTCTAGATATCTTATTTGCTTCTTCGTTGGGAGTTTTACTCTTTTCAAGGGTTAAAGAATCTAGGACTCTTTGGCTTCTTCGTGGGTATTTATTTCTTGTCTCTCTTGCTTGGTTTGTACAAAGATTTGCAAATTTACCAATAACTTCTAAGTTAGTCGATGCTTTGGTATTGGCATGTTCTTTATCGTTAGCAATTCTTTGGCAGGGTGAATTAAGACGATTAATGGAATTACTTGGGACTGGAAGATTGGCCGTCTTGCTTGGGAACCCCCAGAAAGAGTTCCGTGCCAAGGCTAATACGGTTACTCAATTAACAGAAGCAGCAGGTCGTCTTTCTCAAAATCGAAGAGGAGCTCTAGTTGTGGTTGATATGGGTAGTGACTTAAGGCCTGAAGACTTTCTTTATGCAGGGATACCAATTGATGCCCAACTTTCAACTGAATTACTGCTCAATCTTTTTGCTTCTGATACACCACTTCATGATGGAGCAGTATTGATAAAAGGTAATAGGATAATTTCAGCAGGAGTGATATTACCTTTGTCTCGCCAAGGGATAAGTCGCTATGGCACTAGGCATTTGGCAGCCCTTGGTATTACAGAAAGATTTGATAGATGTATTTGTGTAGTAGTTTCTGAAGAGACAGGAACTTTATCTTTAGCAAATCAAGGGAGGCTTGAAAGACCTATTACCAGTAGTAGGTTGCTTGATTTATTAAATGAATTGATGGGCACTTCAATTGCATCTACAACTCAAAAGTCATGATTTAGTAATGTAAATGAATATATTTCAACCTCCTTTAACATTGAATCCCAAGTCCCAGAATCAATCATTGGGATTAGTGCTTTTATCCCAAGGGATAAAAGCGAATAGTAGGGAGATGGTCTTTGGCAGTTAGTTCCGACAAGCACAAGATTTGTAGTCCCATTCCTATGGAATTGGACCCTCTTCGAATGCCTCAACATTTAGCAATAATTATGGATGGGAATGGTCGTTGGGCAAGAGGGAGAGGGTTGCCAAGAATTATGGGACATAAGGCCGGAGTAGAGGCACTCAAAACAACCTTGAGATTATGTAGTGATTGGGGAATTGGTGCATTAACTGTTTATGCCTTCTCAACTGAAAACTGGTCAAGGCCTGGTGAAGAAGTCAATTTTTTAATGAGTCTTTTTGAAAATGTTTTGCAGAGAGAACTGAAGTCATTACAACTTGAGCAAGTAAGAATTAATTTCGTTGGGGACTTGTCTCCTTTGCCTCAGAAGTTGAAGAATTTGATTGAAGAAGCAACAGAAGCAACATCAGAAAACCAAGGTATTCATTTCAATGTTTGTACTAATTATGGAGGCAGACGTGAATTAGTCCTTGCAGCCCAGAAACTTGCTAAGAAATGTGTAGCAGGAGATATTCAGCCAGAATTGATTGATGAAAATATATTTGCTTCAGAACTTTTTACAGCTAGCGAAGTTGATCCGGATTTGGTTATTAGAACTAGTGGAGAAAAAAGAATTAGTAATTTCTTGCTTTGGCAATTGGCCTATGCTGAAATTCATATAACTGATGTTTTATGGCCTGACTTTGATTTATTGGCATTAACTAAGGCATTGGTTGATTATCAATCCAGACGAAGACGCTTTGGAGGATTAGAGAAAAATGGTTCTGATCACTATGAGATTTAACCTAAGATTCTTTTTATGACTCTAATTGCTTCTACAAGAAAAATTCCAAATACTTTTAATATTCGGCATGATTGGACTGTCGATGAAATAAAAGAATTACTTGAGAAGCCTTTGATGGACTTGTTATGGGAAGCACAACTGGTTCACCGCTCGGCTAATCCAGGGTATAAGGTTCAACTTGCTTCTCTTCTAAGCGTTAAGACAGGTGGTTGTTCAGAAGATTGTTCGTATTGCCCTCAATCAATTCATAATGATAGTGAGGTTAGGGCGAGTAGTCCTTTAGCTGTTGAACTTGTACTAGACCGTGCTAAAGCGGCAAAAGAAGCAGGAGCAGATCGTTTTTGCATGGGATGGGCCTGGAGAGAAATTCGAGAAGGAAAACCTTTTGAAGAAATGCTTGAAATGGTAAGAGGAGTAAGGGGTTTAGGCTTGGAGGCTTGTGTAACGGCTGGAATGCTTACTGATAAACAAGCAGTAAGTCTTGCCCAAGCAGGACTTACTGCTTATAACCATAATCTTGATACAAGCCCAGAAAACTATGAGCGAATAATTACGACGCGCACTTATCAAGATCGTTTGGAAACTTTGGAGAGAGTTCGTTCGGCTGGGATTACTCTCTGTTGTGGAGGAATTATTGGGATGGGGGAATCAATATCTGATAGAGCCTCACTCTTAGAAGTATTAGCGACTTTGGATCCTCACCCTGAAAGTGTACCAATAAACTCTTTAGTAGCAGTTGAAGGAACGCCTTTAGAAAACCTTTCCTCTATTGATCCGTTGGAAATGGTTCGAATGGTTGCAACAGCAAGAATTTTAATGCCTAAAAGTAGAGTTCGTCTTAGTGCAGGGAGAGAACAGTTAGGTAGAGAAGCTCAGATCCTTTGTCTACAGGCAGGAGCCGATTCGATATTTTATGGAGATACTTTGTTGACAACTAGTAATCCACAAATTCAAGCAGACCGTGAATTACTTTTTAATGCCGGAGTTCAGGTTAATTGGGATTTAGGATGTCATGAATAGAGAGGGGGATAATCCAGAGAGAGTTCAATATAAAATCGCTGCATTTTATTGCTTTGCTTCAATTCAGGAAAACACTCTTGTTTCATTGCTAAATCAAGTTGTTGTTGATGCTTCTAATGAAAAAATAAAGGGTATGGTTTTATTAGCGAATGAAGGAGTAAATGGAACTATTTGTGGCACTCCTAAGGCAATCTCTTTTTTTATAGAGAAGATACAATTATTTTTGCCGGAAAATAAATTTGAAATAAAATACAGCTGGTCTTCTAAACAAACGTTCAGAAAATTTAGGGCGAGAAGAAAAGCTGAAATAGTAACAATGGGTATTGAGAAAGTTGATCCAAGAAAGATTGTTGGTGAATATGTAGAACCTGCTGATTGGCACAGATGTCTTGACGATCCATATACTTTGGTTATTGATACAAGGAATAAATATGAGATCGCCGTGGGGACTTTTCAAGGGTCATTAAATCCTAATACTGATACATTTCGTGAATTTCCAGATTGGGTAGAGCAAACCCTACGCCCATTGGCAGAAGAAAAAAATATAAAGCATATTTCTATGTTTTGTACAGGAGGTATACGCTGTGAGAAAGCAACCTCATATTTAAAAGAACAAGGTTTTGAAAGTGTAAAACATCTACATGGTGGAATTCTTCGCTATTTAGAAGAGACTCCTCGGGATGAGAGCAGATGGGAGGGGGAATGCTTTGTTTTTGATAGAAGAGTAGCATTGAGTCATAACCTATCTCCTGGGACACACCGTTTATGCAATGCCTGTGGAATGCCACTTTCGGCTGAAGATCTTAAGAAAGAAAATTATATTAGAGGTGTTAAATGCCATTATTGCGCAGATCGCTTTACCGATGCCGATAGATTACGTTTTGCTGAAAGACAAAAACATATAGACCAATTAACTGAGAAATTCCCTGGGAATACACTCTGGCCTAACCCATGATTGTTCCAGAATTAAAGGATCTTGAACAAGAAGCTTCGCATGCTGGTTTTCTTCTTAGACTTCAAGTACGTCGTCCTCTTGGTCTGTGGTCATTTAAAGTAGTGGTGGCTGAAATATTATCTACAAATAAGGTAAAAATATTGGGTGAGATGAAAGGATGGGCTTATAGAGGAAGCTCTGGTTTACAGCTAGATACGATGCGTGTCGCCCAGAATGCCCCAAGCGGGACAGGTCATTTAATATGGACTGCTACTATGGCATGGGCTATAGAAGAAACCCCATGTAAAAAGGCAAGATTATTAGCAATATTTGATGACGAGAGGCAGCATGGCAGATTGAAGAGTTACTTTAAAAGAAGAGGCTTTTCCCTTGTTAGAGACGTTCAGTCTTCTTTAGTAGACTTGCCATTGAGGATGGTATGGGGTGGGGCAGGGGCTTTAATGGTTGGGAATTGTTTAGAAGTTTTAGAGAAAAGCTATAAACTTTTTTGTACCACAAAAGATTAGCTCGATTAACTTTAATAATTTTCTGCTGCATGATAACTGCTTCGAACTAAAGGCCCACTATTGACTTTGACAAACCCCAAACCCATTGCAATATCATGAAAATCAATAAAATCATCAGGTGTCCAGTAATGTTGAACAGGTATGTGAGCTAATGAAGGACGTAAATATTGGCCAATAGTAATTTGCTCACAATTAACTTCTCGAAGATCTTTAAGAGCTTCGATAATTTCCTCCTTGCATTCTCCAAGCCCAAGCATTAATCCAGATTTTGTTGGAATCTCGGGTGCAATTTCTTTAGAGGCCTTAAGTAGTTCAAGTGAATGTTCATAAGTTGCACCTCTACGAACTTCTTTTTGTAGACGTTCTACGGTTTCTAAATTGTGATTAAAACAGACAGGAACTGATCCTAATACGTGAGCCAGGCGATCTCTTTGCATTCTTTTTGATTGATGAACTTGCTTAGCTCCTCCCCAGAAATCAGGTGTGAGAACCTCGATTGAAGTATTTGGCTTCAGTTTTCTGATTTCATGCATTGTTTTTGTAAAAAGACTTGCTCCATGATCAGGTAAATCATCTCTGGCAACTGATGTTAGGACTACATAATTAAGGCCAAGCACATTCACAGCTAACGCAACTTTTTGTGCTTCTTCGTTGGTGATTTTTTGAGGTTTTATACCTTTGTCTACTTGGCAAAAAGCACAACTTCTAGTACAGACTGAACCTCCAAGTAAGAATGTCGCTGTTCCTGCGGCATAGCATTCTCCTCTGTTGGGGCATCGACCTTCTTCGCAAATGGTATGCAACTTGTATTCTTTTACAAGTCTTTGAACTTTAGCTAATTCAGATGCTTTGCCAATTGTTGGTTTTATCCAATTAGGCAAGCGTTCTTTTGGTTGAATTGAACTGTAACGAGTTTGTCTATTACTTGTAGGCATAGTTTATTAAGGAGTTATTCAATACTTGTGCGCCCTTCAAGAGCACGAGATAAAGTAACCTCGTCAGCATATTCAAGTTCACTCCCTACGGGCAGGCCATAAGCGATTCGTGAGACTTTAACGAACGGATTTAGAAGTTTTGCTAGATACAAGCTTGTCGTATCGCCTTCTACGCTAGGGGTAAGTGCAAGTATTACTTCAGAAAGTTCATTTTTACTAATTCTTTGAACAAGACTTTTAACTTGTAGCATTTCTGGTCCTATACCATCCATAGGGGAGATTAGGCCGCCCAAAACATGATAATAGCCTTTGTATTCACGAGTTCTTTCAAGTGCCAATAAGTCTCTAGAGTCAGCAACAACACATAGAAGATTATTATCTCGCGCTGAATTTAGGCAGATCTCACAGATATCATTTGATGTTAAATGAAAACATTTTTGACATTGTCCTATTTGACTCCGAGCATTAAGAAGAGCATTAGAAAAATCTTTGATTTTCTCTTCTGGTTGGCGAAGTAAATACAAGGATAGTCTTTGGGCTGTCCTTGGCCCTATGCCTGGTAATTGCTCGAATTGATCTATTAGTCGAGCAAGGGGTCTAGTAAAGCCGCTCAGAATTTCTTAGCAGTTAGTCTGAATTTAATCATGTTCTCTTCGTTCAGCAGTAATTAAGCATGACTTCTTTCAGTTTGGTTTAGATTCGGGCAGAATATAAAAGGATTAGGTTTTGATTAATGAGGCAAATGTTTTATTCATTCGTTCGTGTCTTTCTAAGCTTTGTGCTTGTTTTTTCTCTTGGGGCCTGTAGTGCGAGTAGATCTGCTGGTTTGGAACCTTTTCAGAGTACAGATGGGCGTTATGGATTCCTTTACCCGACTGGGTGGATTAGGGTATCAGTAAATAATGGACCAGCAGTTGCTTTTCATGATCTCATTAATAGTGATGAAACACTAAGCCTTGTTGTCTCCAAATTAAATAATGAGGTTGATCTTGAAAGTCTTGGAGGTGCCTCGGTGGTAGGCGAACGATTTATTAATCAATTAGTTTCTCAAAATGAAGGAGGACCTAAGGTTGAGTTACTTCAAACGAATGAGAGAGAATATTCAGGCCATATATTTTATGACTTAGAATATACAATTAATTATCCAGATAAACAGAGACATGAGCTGGCTACAGTAGTTTTAGACAAAGATAATTTATATACTTTTTCTGCAGGAACAAGTGATAATCGATGGCCTAAAGTGGATAGTTTGTTTGAACGAGTAATTACATCTTTTACTTTTCTAAGTTGATTCTTTTTTAGTTATCAGATTAAAAGATTTTTTATGTAATTTCAATAGTCTTATTTTTTATACCTGCTTGAACAGTCCATAGATCTTTATATAAACCAGAAAGCTTTAGGAGGGATTCATGAGTGCCTTCTTCAATAATTGAACCTTGATCCATGACAATAATCCTATCTGCATTCCTTACTGTGCTGAGTCTATGAGCTATTACAATCGTGGTTCTATTCTTAGTTATTTTAAGTAGAGATCTTTGGATAGCAGCTTCTGTTTCGTTGTCGACTGAAGCAGTTGCTTCATCAAGGATAAGGATAGGAGCATTTTTAAGGATTGCTCTTGCAAGTGCTATTCTTTGCCTTTGCCCTCCTGAAAGTTTTTGTCCACGTTCTCCAACTAATGTTTTATAACCTAAGGGTAATTTCTCTATAAAATCAGAACATTCAGATATTTCTGCTGCTTTAATAATATCTTTTTTACTTGCATTATTACTTCCATAAGAAATATTCTCTTCAATTGTTCCATGGAAAAGATAAACTTCCTGACTTACTAGCGCAATTGATCTTCTTAAGTCTTTTAGATTATATAATTCTATTGGATTTTTATCAATAAAAATCAAACCGGAATGTATCGGATAAAGTCTTAATAATAATTTTACTAGTGTACTTTTTCCTGAACCTGTTTGGCCTACTATCCCAATAGTTTTGCCTGCATTTATAGTCAAATTAAATGCCTTTATTAGAGTTCTTCTGCTTTCATAATTAAAATTGACATTTTCAAATTTAATGTCACCTTTAATATCCTTAGGATCAATTTTTAAGGATCCACTTGAGGTTTTAATAGGTGTATCAATTAGATCTAAAACTCTATTAGTAGAAGCCATTGATCTTTGATATTCATCTAATACATGCCCGAGAGTAGTTAAAGGCCAAAGTAGCCTTTGAGTAATAAAGATTAAGAAACTATATGTTCCTATAGGAATTACTCCTTCCCATGCTTTAAGTCCTCCTACAACAAGAATTGCTAAGAAGGCAAATAAGATAGCAAAACGTATTAAAGGGATAAAGGCCGCTGATAGTTTTATTGCTTTTCGATTACTTCTTTGATACGACTTGCTATCTATAGTCAATCTTTTAATTTCCCAATCTTCTGTTGCAAAGCTTTTTATTGTAAGAATTCCACCGAGGTTGTTGCTAAGGCGTGAGGCGATGTCTCCTGCACGCTCTCGTACGTCTCTATATCTGGGTGCTAGGCTTTTTTGAAATCTTATTGAACCCCAAAGAATTAATGGAATGGGTATAAATGCGAGGATTGCAACGCCTGGGGCTAAAAATGCCATTGCCCCTCCTACAAGAATTACCGTAATAAATAATTGAAGGATTTGATTGGCTCCTTGATCAAGGAATCTCTCTAACTGATTAATATCATCATTTAATACAGCTAGTAGTCTTCCAGAATTATCGGCCTCGAAAAATGACATTTCAAGTTTCTGGAGATGACTATAAGCTTTTATACGTAGATTATGTTGAGTCGTCTGAGCTAAATTACGCCAAAGTAAACCATATAGATATTCAAAAAAAGATTCAGCCGTCCAAATAAAACAAGAGAAAAAAGCAATTGCTCCTAGCTGACTGGGCACAGTAGAAAATCCAATGCTGGCAAGCCAAGAATTTTGTTCCCGTGCAATTACATCAACCGCAAGCCCTATTAATACTGGTGGAGCCAAGTCAAATAATTTATTAAGAATCGAACAGGCTATTGCACCTAAAACAAGTGATCTTTTATCGTTAAGGTTGCTTATTAATCGTCTTAAAGTGTTTTCCTTGGTTTTAATTTGATGAGACATTTTGTTATGTAGATTATTTTTAATTTTATTCTTAGTTATTTATAAATTATATTTTTCACTTGCTGAATCCTTACAATTTTCTATTGACTCTGTAATGGAATATCCTTCATTTAACTTTAGTAAAAAACAGTCACAAGTAAATTTTGACATACCTTTAGGAGCTTCCTTGCCAGCCTTATTCATTTCAGAAGAAAAGTTATTAAGACAAATTCTTTCTATTAAACCTTCTTTAGTTTTTTGATGACCAATTGCCTTTTGGAAGAAACTAAAGATCATTAATAATAATATTAATGAATTTAAGTTTTTATTAGGTTTCATTTCTATTATCTTTAAGTATTTCTATTTATTTGTAATTCTCGATTCATCACTTTAACTTTCTTTAGATTATTGAATATCTCAGAAGGCATTTTTTCGGGTAGATCAATAAGACTATGATTCTCGAATATTTGTATTCTTCCGATCATTCTTCCTTTAAGACCAGTTTCATTTGCAATTGCACCAACTAAGTTGCCGGGTTTTACATGATCTCTGAAACCTACCTCTACACGGAATCGCTCCATATTACTTTCGGTTGAATTAAAATCATTACTATTTCTTCTTCGAGGTCTACCTCTATCTTCTCTTCTGTCAGGTCGATGATTTCTTAGATTGTTTTGCTTGATCCAAGTTTCATCTTCTTGAGTCATTAATGGTGCCGTTCCTAAGGCAAGGTTTAAAGCTGCTAATGCTATTTCTTCGGCCTCGATTTTTAGATCTTTTTCGACTTTCTGGATTAAATTTTTAAGTATAGATAATTCTGTTTCATGCTCTCTTCCTCTTGTTGAAGCTTTGATTAGATTCTGCTCAAGTTTTTCAATACGTGTTTTATTAATGATTTCATTATTGGGAATGTCCATTCTCTCTATTGGTTGGCCTACGGCTCTTTCAAGATTTCCTATAAATGATCTTTCTCTTGGGCTTGCAAAAAGTATTGCCTCTCCACTTCGTCCTGCCCTTCCTGTACGACCAATTCGATGAATATAAGCTTCTTTATCAAAGGGCATGTCAAGGTTGATTACTAAGCCTATTCTGTCAACGTCTAGGCCTCTTGCTGCTACATCGGTTGCGACAAGAATGTCAATTGTACCTTTACGTAGTCGATCAACTGTCCGTTCTCTTTGATTTTGAGGAACATCACCATTTAATATTGCGACATTATGACCGAAAGCCTCTAGCTTCTCGGCAACAGTAAGTGTTATAGCTTTTGTTCTGGTAAATATAATTACACCTTCTTCTGAAACAGCCTCTAGGACTCTCTTTAAGGCATCTATCTTGTAGCTATTTTGAACTATTAGATACCGTTGTCTAATTAGATTTGTTTTTTGTTTACTGGCTTTAATAGTTATTTCTGCTGGGCTATTTAGATATTGCTTTGAAATCCTCCTTATTTCAGAAGGCATTGTTGCTGAAAATAAGACCATTTGCCTTTCATTGGGTAGCTGCTCTAGAACCCATTCGACATCATCAATAAAACCCATTCTCAACATTTCATCTGCTTCATCAAGAACAAGACAATTTAATTCAGTTTTGTTAATTGTTCCTTGTCTTAAATGATCCATAACTCGGCCGGGTGTTCCAACAACAACCGATACTCCTCTCTTAAGAGCATTTATTTGACTTCTGAAATCTGAGCCACCATATACCGGAAGAATTTTTAGATTAGGGTGCTGTATAGAATAAGCGCGAAATGACTCTGCTACTTGTATTGCTAGTTCACGAGTAGGTGTGAGGACTAATACTTGTGGAGGACCTCCCTGCTTGTTTAGTCTTTCAATAATTGGCAAAGCAAATGCGGCTGTTTTTCCTGTGCCTGTTTGCGCTTGCCCAACCAAATCTCTCCCAAGCATTAATTCTGGGATAGAAGCTTTTTGAATAGGCGTAGGTTCTTTATAGCCCTTGTCAGAAAGAGTTTTTATAATTTCAGGGCTGAAGCCAAATTCCTCAAAACCAGAGTTTTTGTTTGTTGCAGAGGAATCTAAAACATCTTCTAAGCTCTTGTCTTTATTCGAGGCGTCTATATTAGATGATTTTTTAGTTGATATTTTGTCTTTTGTTTTAGAAGAAGTTACTTCAGGGTTTCCTTCAGCAGAACATAAAATATCCTCTGTTTCCTTTGACTGTGGCATTTAATCTAATTTGAAGGTTGACCTGCTTGATACTTCAATTCAGGCAGACAACTTCCAATCGGAATTTAACCGTGATGTGTTGACTCGCCTATTTAAAGCTTCAATATTAATTTATCATCTAGGGCAGATACTTTTAAAGGTATTTACTAATTACGTGTTAAAAGAATTATTTTATTAATTAAATCACAAGCTCTAATGGCAAAACTTTAATGTCTTAGGTTTGATTGACATTAATTTCTAACTTAGCTTTTGCTCTGGTGATCGCTGTATATAACAACCGTTGCTCAAAGATTTCATTCGCTGTACCAGTTTGATTCTCTTTTATAGACTCTGGCCATAGCACTATTACCTTCAGAGCTTCACTACCTTGCGCTTTATGTATTGTCATTGCCAAAGCAGGCTCTATGCTTTTTAACCTTGCAGGATGAAAAAAACTCGCGATTGATTTATTTTCATTGGTATAAACCATAAAGAGAAGTCGTTGTCGCTCTGATTCTCCAATAACTATTCCTATATCTCCGTTTGATAATCCGAGCTCATGCTGGTTTTCAGTACACATAACAGGTGTGCCTTCTGGCCATCTCATAGCATCTTCTTTGAAAGTGTTACCTAATAAAACCTGATGAACATGATTTACACCCCATAAACCATTCCTTTTTGGGCATAGAACCATTAGTTCACCTAAGGCCTTAAAAAGATGTTTAATTGCTGCAGATTGGGTTGTTGATGGATTAGGTAATAAAATTAGATCTTCAGGTAATGTGTTTTTTAATTCAGATGTGAAATGCTTTAAATATTCGCTCTGTTTCCTTAGATGATTTAGGACTTTCTCTGGGATATCTTTTTCGATTGATATGTTGAAGATAACATTGGAAGAAGGTTTAAGTGTCTGAACATTTTCCCAGAAAGAGGTTAGGCCATCATTATTAATTATCTGACCTAGCGAAGCAAGTTCGCCACGATTTCGATAAAGCTTTTTGAGCTTTATTGCAGCTGAGCCAAAATCGGTCAAATTGTTTTCTTGATGTAGTTCTTGCCATATTGAGCCAATTCCAATTGGAGGCAGTTGATTTGGATCTCCAACCAAGACAAGTTGAGAATCAAAAGGAAGTGCCTCTAAGAGAGCTTTCATTAACGTCAAGTCAACCATTGACATTTCGTCTACGACAAGAAGATCAAGATCTAAAGGAGAATTTTTATTTTTTCTAAACCCACTTGGATTTGCTTTGAGCCAGCTATGTAATGTTTGACAAGGAATCTTTGCCAATACTTCTTGATATGTAGGATCAATTGAACTAATACTTTGATGAAGACTTTCTTGTAGACGTCTCGCGGCTTTTCCTGTAGGAGCAGCTAAGCCTATCCTCAAATTTGGGCTACTAGAAATTGCTTTTAGGATCATCTTAATAATAGTGCTTGTCTTTCCTGTTCCAGGTCCTCCACTAAGCAAAATCACATTGTGATGTTCTAGGGCGATTACAGCTGATCTTTGCTCTATATTTAGCTCCTTCATTAATTTGTCTGTCTTTGTAGAGGAGGTTTTTCTTTTGATGATGGGAGATTGTTTTTGCTTTTTAAGAAGAGTTTTTATAGCCGTATCCATTTCAAGATGCCAGCGTCTCCAACTAAGTCGATTGTTTATTAATGTTATTGGTGAAGAGTCTCCATCAATCCAGCCACTTTCGATTAGGGACTTGATATGAGATTTAGGCCACCCACTAGCTTTTAGTTTTATTTCTTGGATATCTTCTTCTATATCTACATATAATTTACCTTTAGACAACGCATCAATTAACAGTGTGACAATATCATCTAAATATTCTATTTTCGACTTTGTGGGAAGGTACCTAGTTAATGCTTCAACTAAATCTTTGCTGATAGCAATGGTCGATTGTTCTGATTTATCTAAAGTCATCTTCCCCCAACGTCGATTAAGTTGTTAATTTCTAAAATCCTTTCTACAGGTGCTTGCTCAAGGATTATGCCAGGTGTTGAGTCGCTAGATATTATATTAAAGTTGTTTTTCATTTCTGGTATTCCTCTTAGAAAGAAATAGATATAGCCTCCTAAATGTCGAGATGGTTCATAGTTTGGTAGTCTCCAGTAAAGGAATCGATGTAATGCCACTAAGTAAAGATGTGCTTGAAGTGGATAATGATGTCGCATCATTTGATCTTCGATTGATTTACCGTTGTAATGACTTGGGGTGCATGAAATACTTTCACCTTCTTTAGATCCTATCCAGTTGCTTTTCCAGTCTGCAACCCACCATTTTGCAGTGGAATGATTTGAATTGTCTACAAAAATAAGGTCGATTGAGCCAGTAAGGAAACCTTTGCTATTTATATTTAATGTCTTTATTTCTTTTGAATATGATGAACTGAATTTTGCCTTTGGATTTTTTTTGAAAGCATTAGAAAGATCTATTGATTTTATAGCTTTCCCATTTGGAGTTATTGGGAGATCAAATTTGAGCTCGTGAATACGATCTTGAGGATTTAAATCCTTCATTCTCAGGTTAGCCAATGGTCCACCTAAAGGAATATTTAGGAGTCTGTCCAAAGACTTTTGTATGGCGCTTATGTATTTGAGATCTATGCCAGCTCTATTAAGTTCCTCTTCTATTAAAGAATCTCTTTTATTGCAATCAGCACCTGATTGAAAATCTAGCTTTTCTAATATTCTATGTAGGCAGTCTCCAGCCAAAGCACCACGAGGGAATTTTGCAAGTGGGCTTTCATCATTTAATTTAAAATTATAAGTAGAGGATAATGAATTGTTTTCAGCGCTTGTAATCCCATTCTCTATTAATGTATTTATTTCTTGTTGGTCGATATCTTTACCTTCTTCTATTTCTGGAGAATCAGAGGCTAACAGTAAGTTTCTGTTAGAACTTCTTACCCATGAAGAATAGCTATATCGACCCCAACTTTTATCTAATGGTTTTAAAGGAGTTGGTCCTAAGTCTAGTTTTTCTAAAGATTCCTCTCTCTTCCAATAGCCCTTTGGATTTTTATCGCAAACATCATGAATTGTTGTAAATACATTGTTTTTCTGTAGCCAGACTTTCATCTTATCGTTAGTAAGCAACTCAACGTTTGAATTAATTGCTTTAGGACCAAATAGAAAACTTACGAGAGGGTTGCCATCTTGTTTCAACCCTCTTGCCCAGACTATTGCTAGATGTTTTTTCGCGCGCGTAAGTGCAACGTATGCAAGTCTTTCTGACTCCTTTAGAGACTCGGTTTTGCTCTCTTCATAAGGGAAAAAGGAATTTTTATAAGTCTTATTGAGAGATAAAAGCCAGTCCTTCTGATCTTTTATTCTCCATAGTGGCCCGTTAGAGATGGGAGGAGATTGCCATAGGTAGGGACAAATAACAACATTAAACTGAAGACCTTTACTTTTATGAATTGTGATTATATTTATTGAACTATCATCGATGTCACTATTAGGTAGACGTTCATCTCGAATACTTGTATCTTCATTTAGACGTTGCCTTCTTAACCATATTGCAGCACCTTTTAGATCCATCCCTTCTCGATGTATTTCTTCCTCAACAAGTTGTGCACATTGGTTTAGATCACTAAGAAGCCTTCCTCTTAGTGAAAGTGCTGCGATCTCTCTTCCTTCTAATAGTTCATTAAGACAACCTAGTAACCCTAATTTCTTGATACTTTTAGACAGAGAATGAAAAGTACTTGCAAGATTATCTAGGTCTCTATTTTGTGCAGATTCTTCTAGATTTTTTGTTGTCCATCCAATGAGAGGCGAACAAGCTAGGAGTCTCAAATGATTTGAATCACCCGGAGATGCAAGACAATTGAGAAAAAGTTGTAGATTACGAGCACCTTCACCTTTTAGGACATCACCTTTGATTATCAGCCTGCTTGGCAGGCCTGCTAAGCTAAGCCCTTTGCGAATACATTCGGCTTGATGATGGTTGTTTACAAGTATGCATATATCAGAAGGTTCTATTTCACTTGAATGTACTTCCAAGAGATTTATTAAATAGTTGCTAACAACAGTTGGAATCTTTTCTTCTAATTGTTTTTTAGTTGGTAATTTGTTTCTTGATAAATCCTTATCAATGTTTATATTTATTATTTGTAGAGGTGAGTGGTTCTGGCCTGATAGTAATTTCTTCTCGTCAGATAGTGGATCAAGAGGAGGAACTTTTAAAAGTGAACGTTTAAGACCATGAGACATTAACTTGTTTAGTTCATTCATTAATAAAGAATTTGTTCTGAAATTTGATAAAAGAACATCTGTCCTATCTGCTTCGAGTCGAGCTTTAAGATAAGTATTAAGATCACCACCTCTAAATTGATAAATAGCTTGCTTTGGATCTCCAACCATTATCAATAAATGCTTACTACCTATAGCAAAGGTATATTTTAAAAATCTCCATTGGACTGGGTCAGTATCTTGAAACTCATCAACCAAAATAACTTTATAACGTTTGCGTAACTTATTGAATAGATTTTCCTTAGCGCTAATTTTCTTTGTCTTTTCCCCAGGATCTAAAACTTTTAATAAATCTGTCTTACTTATTAGCCCATTATTTTTACGCCTTAATTTTAATTCATTAATACAATTATATATTGCATGCTCCCATACAATCTCTGCTGGACCATCCCAAAGTTTCTCTATCGATTTTTGCAAGTTAGATAGCTCTCTAGTTGAATACTTAAATTCATTATTATTTTGTAATTCATATATTTTTTTTGGATGATAATAATCACCCAAAAGATTTTGATTACGGATTTGAATATATGAAAGTGTCTTTTCTATCTTCTTGTTTGCGTTGATCTCATTAATCCACAATGAAATAATTTTAGACCTATCTTTAGTTGGCTTAGGTGAATATGGTTTGGTGTCTTTAACTCCTAATGCTCTTAGTTCTTGAGCATAAGATCTAAGATTATTTTCTAGATTAATTCCATCTATATTCCAATTATGGGTAAAATCATCCCAATATTCTTTAATTAGACTATTGAATTGGATATAAAGATCTTTTGAGTCATCAAGTTTGCTTATATCAATCTTGAAATTTAGGTATGGTTCATTATCAACTCTCCTTATATTTTCTTCTAATGTATATATATTTAATCCTGATTTTTCTATTCCTTGAATATCCGAAGGGCTTAGATTCAATACTTGTTGAGTCCAATATTCATAAACTATTTCTTTAATAATTTGACTATCATCTCCTTCTACTGAAGGATCTAGACTTGTATCAATCTCAAGAGCTTCTCTCTTTATGGTCCGATTACAGAAACCATGAATTGTTGTTATATCAGAATGATCAATATTTTCTAAAGCATCTAATAAAAGACTTGCAATATTAATTCTTTCTTCTTGTTTATTAGCATTTAATTTTAGCCAGCTCTTAAGGACATCATCAATTAGAAGGTTCTCAATTCCTTTGTTATAAACTTCAATGCCTTTCAAAGCATTAGTAATTCGTTGTATTATCTTGGACTTGATTTCTGATGCGGTTGCATTAGTAAAGCTAACAACTAAAATATCATTAATTGAATATTTATTTTCTGTCAATAATCTTAAGACAAGATGAGCTAATGAAAATGTCTTACCGGTTCCCGCACTTGCTTCTATAAGGCGTGTTCCTGTATCTAAAGGATATTTATTGGGATCAAATATAATTTCGGTATTATTAGATTTCATTTTATCTGATTTTTATAATTGCCAATCAAGGAAGGGAATTCCTTTTATTATTGCGCCTTTACTCTTCATACACTCTTTATAATTAGTATAAATTTCTTTTAATCTATTTTCTTCTTTTTGTGCTTTGTACTTTAATAAAAATGATAATAGGATTAGGAGGAAAAAGTCAATCCTACTTTGTTTGTAGATAGTTAACCCAGAGCAAAAGAGGATTAGGGATAGGTATATAGGGTGCCGGCAATATTTGTATAAGCCAGTAGTGACAAGATTCGCTCCTTTTTTTGGTTCTGGGAGTGGGGATAGATTTGTCCCTAAGTCTATAAAAGATTTTATTCCTATTAAAATAGATATGACCATAAGAGAAATTGAGAGAATAATGAGTGATTTGCTCCAAACGAAGATTGTTTCATTGATCATGGGGCGCGGGAGTAGATATAATCCAAGAATTAACAATTGACAAATTAGCAACCATTCTCCATGCCTATTGTTTAGTAGGCCTTCCCAGGTAAATCCCCAATTAGAAAAGGTCAATCTTAAGTATTGATAAGGAGAATATTTTTTATGCTGATCTTTAGTAGACATTGTTAATTTAGATTGAATTAGTTAATTAGATATCTTGTTAAAGGTTCATATAAAAGAGAAAAAGCGGTCTGAAAATTTTCGTTTTCCAGAAATATATGAGCATCACATTCAACACCAAAGCATAGTTGCATTTCTGATTTTTTTCTTTCTCCTGCAACTTTATATTCACCTTCCCATGATCTCTGAAATGCTTTGTTTGCTATTCCTGGTGAGTCTTTCTTTGCCTTTGCTAGCGCCCAGCCGCTTTCTGGAGGAACTGGCCAACATTGGTTTAATCCTTGCTGAGCTATAGCTTTTAATTCCTGAAGTATTTCTTTAGCTTCTTCCATCTCCAATGCTTTCCATATTAATGATTTTTCGAACTCTTCATTAGATTTTCTAGAAATTAGAATCGATCCTTTTATCTTATTTCCTGAAGCGCATATTTCCAGATGATCAACCCATCCACTCATGATGCCTTTGTTTTTAAGTTTTCCAATTTCAATAGATATTAAATAATCATCAGCGATTAAGAACTCTTTACTTCCATAATTTAGGTCAATAATTTTTTTACAGCATGGTCCAATATTTTTTATAGTCTTTTGTAAATTTGACCATCTAGTCTCAAGTAAAGCTATTTCAACTAAACCTGCAGATTTTGATGGAAGTAAACCCTGGCCTAAAGTATGATTTTCCCAATAATTCAATATTGAGTTAGTTAGCTCATCAACAGGATGAATAGTTTGTTTTAGATCTTCTTCCTCAAGTCTCTGTTTTAGAAGTTGGTAGCGCAGTAATTCATTAAGTCTTAAATCTTCAATATCATTAATTGGATTCTGCCATTCTTTTGGTTTCAGTTGATATCTTTCCAACCATTTAATTTGTGGTTGAGTTAGCCATCCAGTAAGGATTTCGTTTGAGATATCATTTAACTTAGGTGAAGTAGATTTACTCCATTGTAAAGGCATCGCTATTGCTACAGGCTCTACTGTTAATTTCTTATCAATCAATTTACGTGCTTCCAGACTTCTTGAATCGCAACTTATGGCTGGCCGACCGTTTTGATTAAGGAAATTCTCTCGATCAAGAGGGTTTGCTGGTGGATTAAGAATAAGACCTTTATAGCTTTCATCGTCTAACTCACTTTTAAGATAATCAAGCCAATGTCGGATTGGACTTGAAACTTCGAGGAGCTCGCCTGTCTTTTCATTCCTGCAATTCCAAGCGATAATTAAATTTTTTCTGCTAGACATAATTGCTTCAAGTAATGCATAGCGATCTCTATCACTATCTCTTGGATCTCCGAGTTGACGACGTTGCGCTATTAAATTGAAGCTGGGTTTTACTTCTCTTCGAGGATAGATTTTTTCATCAAGCCCCATTAAAATTATTACCTTATGTGGTATCGCTCTCATGGGCTCAAGGGCACTTATAGTTAGCTTTCCACTCCGATGACCATATCGACTAGTCTCTCGATTTAGATATTGATTAAGAATATCTTTAACAACAATGCTAGGTAATTTAAGATTGCAATTAACTGCTACTAGCTTCCAATCTTCTAAAGCGGATAGAAATTTTTTACGTTCCCATTCCAATTCTTCGCATTCAGTAAAGGTGGTCTCTAGGACCTCTTTAAGAGTTTCAATCCAATCTATACAATTTTTGGGACGTCTAATCAGATGTAGTTGTTTGTATAAATTAGAGATTAAATCCCACCATTTAAAAAATTCATTTGAGCTTATCCCTTTAGAAAAAGGAGCAACGCCACTAAGAGCAATTCCAGGGTCACTTGGTAGGACTAGACCAAGAAGCCAGCGGTCAAGGCACCAGCTAAGACTATGTGTTCGCTCTCCATTCCGTTCTCGTTCATCAAGCCCCCATCGGAACCCCGTATTTTGTAAATGAGTACTTATTTTTATAATTTCTTCTGGAGTAATTCCTTTTTGCTTTTGGATGGCTGGATTAGATAAAAACTTGTCAAGCTTTGAGGCAGTAAGTCTAGTGCTTGCTAAATCAAGTAATTCAAGCATATATTTAATAAGTCCAGGTTCCTCTTGTTGACTTCTATCTGTAATTATCCAGGGGATTTCCACTTTGGTAGTAGCTATATCATTTAAACTCGATGAAATGAATGGAGCAAATATTTCTACTTGTGGGGTCATGATAAGAATATCTCTAGGCTGTAGTTCTTTATCCTGCGACATCAATTGAAGAATTTGGTCTCGAATGATTTGAACTTGTCTTCTTATGCCAGGACATTCAATAAAAAGCAACGAGTTATCTGTTTTTAATCTTGTGAAATTATTGCTTTTTGCTTGTGTGACCAGGCGCTCTTGTATTTGCTCTAAAAGGGTAGGCTTTTGTGATTTATTGAGAGCCATTTTTACTGGCAGGGCAAATAAGTCTTGTTCGGACCATTCACCTAATTGATACTCTCCGGTCCCCTCAAGTAATTGCTGGAATTCTGATCCCATTCTTCCAAGAGTTGCTTCTAGTCTTGGGGAATCAAGTAGCCAAGAACCATTAGGAAGAGACCTCCACTGTTCGCCTATCTGATCTCTTCTTTGTTTGTATCGTTGCCACAAGTCTCTACACGGAGTAAGCAGGTATATTTGAATGTCTATAACTTTGGATAATGCTTGAATTAATTCATGTTGTAATGGCGCTAGATTTGTTATTCCAAAGACATATAGTTTTTTAGGAATATTTTCTAGATTAAAACAATCACTCTCAAGACTATTAATTACTTTTTTGACTTGTATTGAGAAAGGTTCTAGTTCAATTTTTTCTTTTAATAGACCAATAAGAATTGCTTGCCATTTATCTTGATCTTTTATTGATCCTAGCTGTCTACTATTGATAGATTCTGATTGATACCATTGATTAATTAAATTAGGTCTATACAGAATATATTCATCGATCATACCGGAGATGATTTTGGCTAGTTGCCATTTATCTTGACTTAACTCATCTGCATTAGATGAATTATTATTGATCCAATCCCTTAATGCCTCTGCTTCATTCTGTTGAAGTAGTTCTGGCAATATATCTATTATTGTCCATACTAATTCGTTGGCTTTCCATGCTTTTTTTGCATGATGCTCTTCTCCTAGAATTTTTTGGGCAAGATTTTCTAAATAAGAGCCAGGAAAAGGAAAATTGATTTGGGCATTTATTCCATTAACAAGAGATATTTGTTCACCTAACCATCTACTAGTGGGCCAGGTGTTGACTATTATATTTATCTCCTCGAAAGGAAGAGGAGGAGATATCCGAAGTTGTTCAGATAACAACTTGGCTAACCATTCAGCTCTATTACTTCGATAAACTGTTAGCAAGGTGAGTAAAGGAAAATTGTTTCTAGGATCAAATTAAATTCATTGAATCTATTCAATTTTGACGAAGCTGGTATTAATTGACAGATGTGGGTTATGTGCATGAATCTGCAAAACAAGGTTAAATAATTTATTTAATTTTTAGATAGATAATTTTTTCTTGGATTATTTATTAGATATTTCATCTCTTTTACAGCTTCTTTAAGTCCAACCGCTAATGATCGAGAAATAATTGTGTGGCCAATATTGAGTTCTTCCATCCCTTCAATTAAAGCAATTGCCTCTACATTTTGGTAAGTCAGGCCATGTCCTGCATTAACGCGTAAACCAATAGTCTTTGCATATGAAGTTGCTTCTTTTATTTTGGCAAGTTCAAGAGTCTGGTTGTTCGAGGAAGCAGAGGCGTAATTACCTGTATGAAGTTCTATCAATATTGCATTCACTTGTTTAGCAGCGTCTATCTGTTCTCTTATGGGATCTATAAATAAACTTACTGGTATACCCTCCGATTGAATTGAATTTGTACAAGATTTTATATCAGTAAGATTGGTCAAAAGATCAAGACCTCCTTCTGTTGTGATTTCTTGTCGTTTTTCTGGTACTAATGTCACCATATCAGGCTTTGTTTCTATAGCTATTTGAATCATTTCTTCAGTTGCGGCCATTTCTAGATTTAGCTTTGAATTAACAGTTTCTCTAAGGATTTTTAGATCACGATCTTGAATATGACGCCTATCTTCTCTTAAGTGAATAGTTATCCCATCGGCCCCTCCAAGTTCAGCAAGAAGAGCCATTGGGACAGGATCTGGTTCATTTGTTTGGCGGGCTTGACGCACATTCGCAATGTGGTCGATGTTTACTCCAAGGCTCGTCATTGAAACTATCTATTTGTATTGATCTTATTAACTGAAAAGGCTTTTTTCTTTTTCTTATTGTGTAAGCCGCTGATTTAACTGCACCGTTTTATCCCAAACAATTATCTCTTCTTAGTTATCTTCAATACATATGATTGTAATTTATTAAGACCTTGGTTCTTGTTCAGAGAGAAAGAAACGCATGTCTTGGCATTGACCCTTTTTTGAGTGTCCTTGCTATGAGCCTTACACAAGACCTTGTATTAAGAAATTTTTTTAGTAAGCGAATTGTTTTAGGAAAAGAACATTTGCCTAAAAGCGGAGCTTTAATCTTAGCTCCAACTCATAGATCTCG